>ENA-ORMC01000131-ORMC01000131.1-human-gut-metagenome-genome-assembly--contig:-NODE-131-length-40010-cov-6.06072_pt1 | contig 40010 bp, 28 predicted proteins | sample MGYA00243076_ERZ508842 | MGnify/ENA primary metagenome ERZ508842 (study PRJEB26277, sample SAMN04329816) | human gut metagenome | biome: human-associated habitat | host: Homo sapiens | place: USA... | reverse complement strand
AGGCGGGCGCGGTGCAGAAATTCCTGCTCGCCCTCCTTCAGGGAGATGTAATTGACGACGCTCTTGCCCTGCACCACCCGGAGCCCCGTTTCGAGCACCTCCCATTTCGAAGAGTCGATCATGACGGGTACTGCGGCGATTTCGGGCTCAGAACCCATCAGGTTGAGGAAGTCGCGCATGGCTTCGGGACCGTCGATCAGGCCGTCGTCCATGCAGACGTCGACGATAATGGCGCCGGCTTCACCGAGAGAGCTTCCTCGTAATTTTTTTCGCGGATCAGCCGCGCGAACTTGGCCGAGCCGGCGACGTTGGTGCGCTCGCCGACATTGACGAAGTTGGATTCGGGAACGATCCGAAGCTGTTCCAGCCCGCTCAGGCAGGTCACGTGCCGCCGCTGCGGCAGGGGGCGGGGCGTGAAGTTGTTCACGATCTTCGCCAGTTCGAAGATGTGCAGGGGCGTGGTGCCGCAGCAGCCGCCCACCAGATTGACCAGGCCGCGCCGCATGTATTCCTCTACGTCGGCGGCGAACATCGCGGGCGTCTCGTCGTAGCCGCCCATGACGTTCGGCAGACCCGCATTGGGATAGACCGCCACGCGGAATTCCGAAACAGCGGCCAGCCGCTCCAGGTAGGGCAGCAGGGCCTTGGCGCCGAACGAGCAGTTGAGGCTCACGGCCAGCGGCTCGGCGTGTGCGACGGAGGTATAGAAAGCCTCGATGGTCTGTCCCGCGAGGGTGCGCCCTGACGAGGTGAGCGTACTGGAGACGATGACCGGCAGTCGCATGCCGCGTTCAGCGAAGAGGGTTTCGATGGCGAAGATCGCTGCCTTGGCGTTCAGCGCATCGAAGACGGTTTCGAGCATCAGCAGGTCGGCGCCGCCGTCCATCAGGCCCCGAGCCTGATTGTAGTACGCCTGCGAGAGCTGTTCGAAAGTGAAAGCCCGGGCGCCGGGGTTGTCCACGTCCGCCGACATCGACAGCGTATGGCTCGTCGGGCCCATCGAGCCGCCCACGAAGCGGGGCTTCTGCGGATTGCGGGCGGTGAAGGCGTCCGCCGCTTCGCGGGCGATGGCTGCGCCGGCCCGGTTGATGCGGTACGCCTCCGCTGCCAGTCCGTAGTCGGCCAGCGAAATGGAGTTGGCGTTGAACGTGTTGGACGTAATTACATCCGATCCGGCCTGGAGGTATTTCTCGTGGATTTCGCGGATTGTTTCCGGACGGGTGAGGTTCAGCAGGTCGTTGCAGCCTCTGAGAAGTTTTTCGCTCGCGGCGAACTCCTTGCCCCGGTAGTCGGCTTCGTCCAGGCCGTATTGCTGTATCATCGTGCCGAATCCGCCGTCGAGCAGCAGGATGCGGTGTTCGAGTTCGTGTCGTATGTCGCGGTTTTTTGTCACGTCGTGTGGTATTTTATTGGGGTATGATTTCGATTTCGAAGAGTTTGCTCCATCTTTTGCCTGTCACGAAGATACGTTCCGAGGCCGCGTCGTAGGCGATGCCGTTCAGTACGTCGGTATCCGGGGCGATCTCTTCGTCCGGGAGCAGGCCGCGCAGGTCGATGACCCCTTCGACAATGCCGCTGGCGGGGTCGATGATGACGATCTGGTCGGTGACATAGACGTTGGCCCAGATCTTCCCGTCGATCCACTCCAGTTCGTTGAGCAGTTGTACCGGGGCACCCCGGAAGGTGACCGGCACGCTGCGTTGCACCCGAAAGGTTTCCGGATCGAGGATGCGCAGGTATTCGCTGCCGTCGCTCATATAGAGCCGCTCGCCGTCGGTCGTGAGGCCCCATCCTTCGCCCGCATAGGCGAAAGTGCGGAGCTGCCGACCCGTCGCCGCGTCATAGACGTAGGCTTTGTTGTTTTCCCAGGTCAGTTGGTAGATCTTGCCGTCGAGCAGCGCGATGCCTTCGCCGAATTCGCTGCGGGGCAGCGTAGCCACTACGTCCGTGCGTCCTGTTTCGAGGTCGATGCGCTGCAGGCGGGAGTGTCCGTATTCGCCCGTACCTTCCCACATCACTCCGTCTGCGAACAGGAGCCCCTGCGTGTAGCTGTCGGTCGAATGGGGATAGCTTTCGATGACCCGGTAGGTGTAGGTGCGCGGCGCGGCGGGGGTAGCGGCCGGGGTTTCCGTTCGGAGGGTTTTCGTGCGTCCCGAGCAGGCGGCCAGCGTCATCGCCAGCAGTCCGATCCATGCGATTTTTGTCATTGGATTCCGTATCGTTTGTATGCTGTCCGGCTGCGGCGTTGGCCGTTTATAGCCGGTATGTCCTTATTATAATAGGCAACAAAGATAGCTATTTTTCGGAAAAAGACGTCGATTTCGGCGCCCGAATTACGGATCGGAGGGGCTGCCGGTCCGGGTGCTTTTCCCCGAAGCCCTTTCTGAAAGAAAAACGGATCGGTGCGGAGATATTTATCGGGTGTTTGTTGCTTGCTAATGAATTATTTTGTACTTTTGCCGACCCGAACTGTAACGTATAAAACAACTGAAATATGAATATCGTAAGAGAACAGCGCGAGCAGAATAACTCGCTCATCAAGGTGACCGTAGGCGAGAAGGATTACGGCGATGCGGTCGAAAAATCCCTGCGTGAGTACAAACGCAAGGCCAATATTCCGGGCTTCCGCCCCGGTATGGTGCCGATGGGCGTGATCAAGAAGATGTACGGCAAGGGCGTGCTTGCGGAGCAGGCTTACCGCCAGGCTTCGGAAGCGGCGTTCAACTACCTGCAGGAGCAGAAGATCGACTATGTCGGTGACGTGATCCCCTCGGAGGAGCAGGGCGACTTCGATTTCGAGAACGGGACCGAATTCGAATTCATTTTCGAGATCGGCGAAGCTCCCGAGGTGAAGCTCGAGCTGTCGGCGAAAGATAAGATGACCTACTACACGATCAAGGTCGATAAGAAGATGCACGACGATTACCGCAGCAATTTCCTGCGTCGTTTCGGCCGTCTGGTGGATACCGACAAGGTAACGGCGGACGAAGCGCTGGAGGTGACGCTCGACAACGGCGATATGAAGATTGAGGGCGCTTACGTCGGACTGATTTCGATGAACGAGGAGGAGCGCAAGCCCTTCATCGGCAAGAAGGTCGGGTTCAAGACGCAGGTCAATGTCAATGAGCTTTACAAGACTCCGGCGCAGCGTGCCGCCGTATTGCAGGTCAAGGAGAACGAATTGGAGGGTATCAAACCCGAATTTTCTCTCGAAATCACCAAGATCCGCAAGTTCGCGGAACCGGAGCTGAACGAGGAGTTCTTCAAGATGGCTTTTCCTGCGGGCAACGTCAAAACCGCCGAGGAGTTCGAGGCGTTCGTCGATGCCGAAATTTCGAAAGAGCTGCGCCGCGAGAGCGACTATCTCTTTACGTTGCAGTTGCGTGATTTCCTGTTGAAGAAAGCCGGGCTGACCATGCCGGTCGAGTTCCTCAAGCGCTGGCTGTACGTCATCAACGAAGGCAAGTTCACCAAGGAGGAGATCGAGAAGGATTTCGACGCTTTCGTAAAACTGTTCACTTGGAATTATCTCCAGAAATATTTCATCAAGCAGGATAACCTTACGGTAACCCCCGAAGAGGCTACTGCAGAGGCCAAGGCGTTGGCACAGGCCCAGTTCGCTCAATACGGATTGCCGACGGCTCCGGAAGATATGCTGGCCAATTACGCCAAGAAGATTCTCGAGGACCGCGAGCAGGGACAGAAGATCTACGAGAAGCTGTATGAGATGAAGGTGGTCGAGGACGTGAAGTCCAAGATCAAGGTGACCGAAAAGGCCGTTTCTGCCGAAGAGTTCGCAAAACTGGCCAAGGAGATTTAAGAAACAGCGGAAAATTGGTATCCGATCAGAGCTTTGAGGGTTTGATTTTTGCAATCACTCCCTCAAAGTCTGTTTAGTAGTCATACTTCTGTTTTTTGCTTCTTCCCTCGTTTTTGCCGGATTCGAGCCTGCATCGTGTGTTGGCCGGGTACGGGAAATCGAGTAGGACCGGAGGCAAGTCGCGGAAAAATTTTTGAACCGGCTTCCGATGTTTTTTATTAACTTGCAAACTGTTCGGTTATGAATGAATTTGAAAAATACGCCACCCGGCATTGCGGTATCAATAGTCTGAAACTGCATGATTTCCGCTCGCAGTACGCGGCCTACGTGTCGCCGACGATCATCGAGGAGCGCCAGTTGAACGTGGCGACGATGGACGTCTTTTCGCGTTTGATGATGGATCGCATCATCTTTTTGGGGGCTCCGATTTACGACGATGCGGCCAATATCATCCAGGCGCAGCTGCTGTTCCTGGAGTCGGCCGATCCGGAAAAGGATATCCAGATTTACATCAATTCCCCGGGCGGATCGGTGACGGCCGGTCTGGGAATCTACGATACGATGCAACTGGTGCAGCCCGATGTGGCGACCATCTGCACGGGACTGGCCGCTTCGATGGGCGCCGTGCTGCTGACCGCCGGTGCTGCAGGCAAGCGCTCGGCGCTGCCTCATTCGCGGGTGATGATCCATCAGCCGCTGGGCGGGGCCCAGGGGCAGGCATCGGACATCGAGATCACGGCCCGCGAGATCCGCAAGACCAAGCAGGAGCTGTACGAGATCATTGCGGCCCATTCGGGCGCTCCGATCGAGAAGATCGAAAAGGATGCCGACCGCGATTATTGGCTGTCGGCCCGGGAGGCCAAGGAGTACGGGCTGATCGACGAGGTGCTGACCAAGCGGGGATAATATTTCTGTTTCAATCTGCAGGGGACGGTCGATTTCGGGAGAGAAAATGCATCGTTTCCGATCAGCGGAGGCAGAGCGGGGCGCTCGATAGGCCGAGCGGAATAAATGAAGAACCCGGTTCGATATTTCCGGTGTGCGACGTCGGAACGAGGCCGATCGACGGCCGGGTAGAGATGATGACGGGAGTTTGTTTTCGACTTTATCCCGGCAGAGGCTCGTCCGAAAGTTCGACCGGGACCGGGAACGAAATTCGAAGGAAAACTAAAGACCTATGGCTAAAAATTACGGAGAAGACCTTTACGGCAATGAGAGCGATGCGTGTTCGTTCTGCGGGGCCAAACGCCGCGACGGTGCGATCCTGTTGAGTTCGTCCAAGGGTTGCAATATTTGCAGCAAATGTATTGCGAAAGGATACCAGATGCTCATCGAAAACGATGTGCTGCATGACGAAGCCGCATCCCGTCGCAAGGAGCAAAAGAATACTTCGTTGAAATTCGAGGATTTGCTCAAGCCCAATGAAATCAAGGAGTTTCTGGATCAGTACGTGATCGGGCAGGACGATGCCAAACGCTATATGTCGGTGGCCGTATATAATCACTACAAGCGGCTGCTGCATGCTTCGGGCGAGGCGAGCGAAGTGGAGCTCGACAAGTCGAACATTCTGCTGGTCGGCCCGACGGGTACCGGCAAGACGCTGATGGCCCGCACGATCGCCAAATTGCTGAACGTGCCCTTCACCATCGTGGACGCTACGGTACTTACCGAGGCGGGATACGTGGGCGAGGATGTCGAGAGTATTCTCTCGCGGCTGTTGCAGGTGGCTTCCTACGACGTGGAGCTGGCCCAGCGGGGAATTGTCTTCATCGACGAAATCGACAAGATCGCCCGCAAGAGCGACAATCCGTCGCTTACGCGCGACGTATCGGGTGAAGGAGTGCAGCAGGCTTTGCTGAAGATTCTGGAAGGCACGGTGGTCAATGTTCCGCCCCAGGGCGGGCGCAAGCATCCCGAGCAGCAGTTCGTGCAGGTCGATACGCGCAACATTCTGTTCATCTGCGGCGGAGCGTTCGACGGCATCGAGAAGAAGATCGCCCAGCGGCTCAACACCCGGGCGATGGGTTACGGACGGATGAATGCCGATTCCGTGGACCGCAACAACCTCATGCAATACCTTATGCCGCAGGACCTCAGGTCGTTCGGTCTGATTCCCGAACTGGTGGGCCGCCTGCCGGTGCTGACCTATATGGAGCCGCTCGGCCGCGAGGCCCTGCGTTCGATCCTCACGCAGCCCAAAAATGCCATCATCAAGCAGTATGAAAAGCTGTTCGAGATGGACGGCGTGAAGCTCGTGTTCGACGACGAGGTGTTGGACTATATCGTCGATAAAGCCATCGAGTACCGGCTCGGTGCCCGGGGATTGCGTTCGATCTGCGAAGCGATCATGATGGACACGATGTTCGATATCCCCTCTTCGGGAGAGCGTCGCTTCGAAGTGACCTTGCCTTATGCCCGGGAAAAGTTCGAAAAGAAGAAATTTTTGGCGCTCAAGCAGGTCGGATAGACCGGATTTGTATTAAATTTGTACCACCGAACGCGGGACTGCGGCGGGGGACCGGTGTGCAGTCGCGCTCGTTCGATCCGAACGAGCAGAATGAGGAAAGAAGGAAGATCTTCGGCTTCGTCCTTCGTTTCCATATATTTTCTGCCGGTAACGGGCCGAGTTGTGCATATTCGGCCGATTCGTCCGGGATGGGCGCCGAATGTCGGCCCGGGCTGTGAGGCCAATACATAAAAAATATAAAAGCATACAATCTCTTATGGTTACTAAATCCGAACTCACGCGCGTTGCAGACAACATCCGTATCCTGTCTGCAGCGATGGTCGAGAAAGCCAAATCGGGACATCCCGGCGGCGCAAGGGGCGGCGCGGACTTCATGGCAGTACTTTACACCGAATTCCTCCGCTACGATCCGGATCAGATGGATTATCCTTTCCGGGACCGTTTCTTCCTCGATCCGGGACACATGTCGCCGATGCTCTACTCGACTCTCGCGCTGGCCGGAACCTATACGGTGGAGGATTTGCGTAACCTGCGGCAGTGGGGCAGCGTCACGCCGGGCCATCCCGAAGTGGACGTGCTGCACGGTGTGGAGAATACGTCGGGTCCTCTGGGCCAGGGGCATGCCATGGCGCTGGGCGCCGCGATCGCCGAGCGGTTCCTCGCGGCTCGTTTCGGGGAGTGGCAGTCCCACAAGACCTATGCCTACATCTCCGACGGCGGTATCGAGGAGGAGGTGTCGCAGGGCGTGGGCCGCATCGCCGGCCACTTGGGGATGAACAATCTGATCATGTACTACGACTCGAACAACGTTCAGCTTTCGACCAAGGTCGATGAGGTGGATACCGAGAACGTAGCGATGAAATACGAGGCGTGGGGCTGGAACGTCATCACCATCGACGGCCATGACGTAGAGCAGATCCGCGAAGCTCTTACCGCTGCCAATGCCGAAAAGGAGCGTCCGACGCTTATCATCGGCCGTACGGTCATGGGCAAGGGTGCGGTTGCGGCCGACGGATCGAGCTTCGAGGACAAGGTTTCGACGCACGGTCAGCCGCTGACGGCTGCCGGAGCCGATTTCGCCGCTACCGTCCGCAACCTGGGCGGCGATGCGGAGGATCCGTTCAAGATCTTCTCCGAGAGCGGCAAGGTGTTCGACGCCCGCCGCGAAGAGCTTCGTGAATGGGTGCGCACGCAGCGCGAGAGGGAGAAGACGTGGCGTTCCGAGCACAAGGAGCTCTCCCGCAAACTCGATCTTTTCCTCTCGGGCAAGGTGCCGGAGATGGACTACAAGGGACTCGAGATCAAACCCGACGGTGCGACCCGCGCCGCCTCGGCTTCGGTGCTCTCCTTCTATGCGGAGCGGATCGAAAATATGATCGTCGCCTCGGCCGACCTCTGCAATTCGGACAAGACGGACGGCTACCTCAAGAAAACCAAAGCCTTCTCGAAGGGTGATTTTTCGGGCAAGTTTTTCCAGGCAGGCGTTTCGGAGCTGACGATGGCCTGCATTGCCAACGGTATGGCGCTGCATGGGGGCGTGATTCCGGCGTGCGGTACGTTCTTCGTCTTCTCGGACTATATGAAACCCGCCGTGCGTCTGGCTGCCCTGATGCACCTGCATGTAATCTATATCTGGACGCACGACTCGTTCCGTGTGGGCGAGGACGGTCCGACGCACCAGCCCGTCGAGCACGAGGCTCAGATCCGTCTGATGGAACATTTGAAGAATCACCGGGGGGAGCGTTCTATGTTGGTGCTGCGTCCGGCCGACGGCGAGGAAACCGTCACAGCCTGGAAATTGGCGATCGAGGAGCATCGTCCCGTCGCGCTGATCCTGTCGCGGCAAAATATTAAGAATCTGCCCGCACTCAATCACAGCCGCCGTGAGGAGGCTGCCCAGCTTTCGAAAGGCGCCAATATCGTAGTCGATGCCGGCAAGCCGGCTGTGGTGATGCCCGCTTCGGGTTCCGAAGTCGCTACGCTGGTCGAAGGTGCCGAGTTGCTTTCGAAGGAGGGAATCGCGGTCCGTATCGTGAGCGTGCCGAGCGAAGGACTTTTCCGCGACCAGCCCAAATCCTATCAGCAGACCGTTCTGCCACAGGGTGTGGTGCGTTACGGCCTTACGTCGGGTCTGCCCGTGACATTGCTGGGACTGGTAGGTGAAAACGGTATGATTCACGGTCTGGATCACTTCGGTTATTCGGCACCCTACAAGGTCCTCGACGAGAAGTTCGGTTACAACGGCCAGACGGTATATGAAGAGGTGAAGAAGTTGATCAGTAAATAAGCCGGTTGTAAAACGGATAGAAGACAGGCCCGGATGCCGATAGGCGTCCGGGCCTGTCTTCTGTTTGTTCCGTCGTTCTCCCGTTGATTTTTTCACGGGTCTTTCCGCTGTTTTTTGCACCCGTCGGGTTTCCCGAAGACTTGTCCGGCGATGTTCGGGGAAGAACGGGTGCAGCTTTCAAATCGGATCGTGGACAGAGTGCCTCGGGGCGGCCTTTTCCTGTTATTGTTGATAACTTTTCCATAAAATGCCGGAGGGGCGGACCATCGAATGCGATTAAACCCTATATTTGTTTTCGGTATCGGTTCCCGAGGTGGAGGGCGAATCCACCGGGATTAAAAGGGAATCCTGTGAAAGTCAGGAACTATCCCCGTAGCTGTAAGTTTCTTTTGGGCGGTACATTCTCTCTGCCACTGGCCGTTCGGGCCGGGAAGGCGTGCCGTCCGGAACAAGTCAGAAGACCTGCCGTACCGGGACGAGATTCGTTGCTTTCGGGTGAAAAGCGTCGGAACGGTTTCGGGTGCTTCGTCGTATCTATTGCCGGTTCTGTAAATTCCATTCCTGCCTGTGTCGTATCGGGTCGGATCGCTGCGAATCCGTCGTTCAGAAGAGGTGTATTTCGGTTTTTCCGAAGGGTCGGTAAAAAGTCGTCGGATCGGACGACAACCGATATGACCGACGAAGGCGTACGGTATGGCTCGGAACGTGCGGCTTGTCGTGTTTCTGCGGAGAAAGCCCGGCGGCTGATATTTGTTGCCGTCGAGCCGGGTCGGAATCGGCCGAATTTCCGTCGGTGGAGTTATCGGTGTGGGGAATTCGAGCGTTGAAAGTATGAGTATAATAATATAATATTTGAGGAGAAGTTTAATCGTTATGGAAACATTCATTGTCAAGAGGGACGGAACGCGGGAGGCGTTTTCGATGGAGAAGATTCAGCGGGCGATCGCCAAGGCATTCCTTTCGGTCGGGAGTTTCGCTACGCAGGACGTGATCACCAACATCCTGAGCCGGGTCAGCGTGACCGACGGCATCTCGGTCGAGGAGATCCAGAACCAGGTGGAGGTCGCGCTCATGGCCGAGCGTTACTACACGGTAGCCAAGGCTTATATGCTTTATCGCCAGCGGCATACCGAGGATCGGGAGGTGCGCGACAAGTTGCAGTTCCTCATGGAGTACTGAGGTGCTTCGAACGCCGCGACGGGACGCACGTTCGACGCCAATGCCAACGTGGAGAACAAGAACATGGCTACGCTCATCGGCGAGCTGCCCAAATCGAATTTCATCCGCCTGAACCGCCGCATGCTCACCGACCGCCTCAAGGAGATGTACGGCAAGGAGTTGGCGGACAAGTATATCGAAATGCTGAACGACCATTTCATCTACAAAAACGACGAAACTTCGCTGGCCAACTATTGCGCTTCGATTACGATGTATCCCTGGCTCATCGGAGGAACGATTTCGATCGGGGGCAATTCGAAAGCCCCGACCAACCTCAAGTCATTCTGCGGCGGCTTCGTGAATATGGTTTTTATCGTGTCGAGTATGCTCAGCGGCGCCTGCGCCACACCCGAATTTCTGATGTATATGAACTATTTTATCGGCCAGGAGTACGGCACCGACTATTTCAAACGGGCGGACGAGGTGGTCGATCTCTCGAAGAAACGGCGCACGATCGACAAGGTCATCACCGATTGTTTCGAACAGATCGTCTATTCGATCAACCAGCCGACCGGAGCGCGGAATTTCCAGGCCGTGTTCTGGAACGTGGCTTACTACGACCGCTACTATTTCGAGAGCCTGTTCGGAAATTTCCTCTTCCCCGACGGCAGCAAGCCCGACTGGGAGTCGCTCAGCTGGCTGCAAGAGCGTTTCATGAAGTGGTTCAACCGCGAACGGACCCGCACCGTGCTGACCTTCCCGGTCGAAACGATGGCTTTACTCACGGAAAACGGTGACGTGAAGGACAAGGAGTGGGGCGATTTCACGGCCGAAATGTATGCCGAGGGACATTCGTTCTTTACCTACATGAGCGACAATGCCGATTCGCTTTCGAGCTGCTGCCGCCTGCGCAACGAAATTACGGACAACGGGTTCAGCTACACGCTCGGCGCCGGAGGCGTATCGACCGGCTCGAAGAGCGTGCTGACGATCAACCTGAACCGTTGCATCCAGTATGCCGCACGTAAGGGTATGCCCTATCAGTTCTTCCTCGAGGAGGTGGTCGATCTGGTGCACAAGGTGCAGTTGGCCTACAACGAGAACCTGAAATACATGCAGTCGAAGGGGATGCTGCCCCTGTTCGATGCGGGCTATATCAATATGTCGCGCCAGTACCTCACTATCGGTGTGAACGGACTGGTCGAAGCGGCCGAATTTCTCGGCATTCCGATCAACGACAATCCCGATTACGAACGTTTTACGCAGGAAATTCTCGGAATGATCGAAAAGTACAACAAGAAGTACCGCTCGAAGGAGGTGATGTTCAACTGCGAGATGATTCCGGCGGAGAACGTGGGAGTGAAGCATGCCAAATGGGACAAGCGCGACGGCTACAAGGTGGGGCGCGACTGTTACAACAGCTATTTTTACATCGTCGAGGACGAATCGCTCAACATCGTGGACAAGTTCCGACTGCACGGCCGCAAATACATCGAGCACCTCACGGGCGGCTCGGCCCTGCACATGAACCTGCAGGAACATTTGAGCCGGGAGCAGTACCGCCACCTGTTGCGCGTGGCTTCGCAGGAGGGATGCAACTATTTCACGTTCAACATCCCGAATACGGTCTGCAACGATTGCGGGCATATCGACAAGCGCAACCTCAAGGCGTGTCCGAAATGCAACGGCAGGAATCTCGATTATCTGACCCGTATCATCGGTTATATGAAGCGTGTCAGCAACTTCTCTCAAGCTCGGCAGCAGGAGGCCGCGCGTCGTCACTATGCTACGCCGGGCCAGCTTTGATGTGGTGTTCCAGGAGATTCCGGGCGAAGCGAACCTCGCTCAGATTCTTTCGGGGTGTCCGAACCGGTGCGCCGGGTGTCACAGTCCCCATCTGTGGGAAGAGGTCGGGGAGCCGCTGGACGATAATTTGCTGAATAGTTTGTTGTCGGGATACGGAAATGCGATTACCTGCGTTTGTTTTATGGGAGGCGATGCAGCGCCCGGCGATGTCGCGCATTGGAGCGCCTGTGTGCGGGCTGCGACCGAGGGCCGGCTGAAGACAGGCTGGTATTCGGGGCGTTCTGAATTGGCCGCAGGTATCGACCCGCGCAGTTTTGATTATATCAAGCTGGGACCGTATGTCGCACATTTGGGAGGCTTGGATTCCGCTTCGACGAACCAGCGGCTTTACCGGGTGACGGACGGCGAAATGAAGGACATTACGGCGGAGTTGAGGAACAGGGATCGTATGTTATTGGGTTAATTGAATCATATTAAAAGGCTGCGAGGGCTGTGAACAAATAGTTCACGGCCCTCGCGGTGTATTGCCGGGCGGTTCGGGGACCTGCATGGAACGACCGTCGCGAAGTTTGTTTTTCGGTTTGAGAAGCCCGAAAGAATTCGGTGGTTCGATTCCATCGGGAGCTAACAACAAAAAGTCCCCGAAAAGGGGACTTTTTACTTGTGCGGTCGGTCGCGTTATAGTCCGAACTCTTGCTTGATCAGATCGACGGCATCGAGCTTTTCCCAGCCGAAGAATTCGATCTCGCGCTCCACCTCGCGGCCGTCCTCCCACACTTTCTCCTTGCGGGTGTAGGGGCGGTTGCCGAAATGTCCGTAGGATGCCGTCGCTTCGAAGATCGGGTTTTTGAGGCCGAATTTCTTCACGATAGCCGCCGGACGCAGGTCGAAGAGCTTGGCGATACGGCGGGCGATCTCCCCGTCGGTCATGTCCGCGAGTTTCGGATTGCGGCTGCATACCGCACCGTGCGTATCGACGAAGACGGAGATCGGTTCGGCGATCCCGATGGCATAGCTCAACTCCACGAGAATTTCGTCCGCGATCCCGGCCGCCACCATGTTCTTGGCGATGTAGCGGGCTGCGTAAGCTGCCGAACGGTCCACCTTCGAGGAGTCCTTGCCCGAGAAGGCGCCGCCGCCGTGGGCACCGCGTCCGCCGTAGCTATCGACGATGATCTTGCGGCCCGTGAGTCCCGTATCTCCGTGCGGGCCGCCGATGACGAACTTGCCCGTGGGATTCACGTGCAGGATATAGTCGTCGCCGATCAGTCGCGCCAACTTATCCTTGGCGCGTTCCAGACGGGCCTTGACGCGTGGAATGAGGATCGTGCGCACGTCCTCGCGGATCTTCTCCTGCATGCGTTTTTCGGCCATCTTCTCGGTGACGCCCTTGCTCGTGGGGATGAAATCGTCGTGCTGGGTCGAAACCACGATGGTATGTACGCGCAGCGGACGGTGCGTCTGTTCGTCGTATTCGATCGTTACCTGCGACTTGGCGTCGGGACGCAGGTAGGTCATCACCTGCCCTTCGCGGCGGATGACGGCCAGTTCCTTGAGAATGACGTGCGAGAGGATGAGCGTCGCAGGCATGTATTCGCGCGTTTCGTTGCACGCATAGCCGAACATGATGCCCTGATCGCCCGCGCCTTGTTCTTCTTCGGCCTCGCGTACGACACCCTGGTTGATGTCCGGAGACTGTTCGTGGATCGCGGAGAGCACGCCGCAGGAATTACCGTCGAACTGATATTCGCTTTTGGTATAACCGATACGGTTGATTACGCGGCGTGTTACGTGCTGGATATCGACGTAGGCGCTCGAACGCACTTCGCCCGCGACGACGACCAGACCGGTGGTGCAGAGCGTTTCGCAGGCTACTTTGGAGTTGGAGTCGTGACGAAGGAATTCGTCGAGAATGGCATCGGAAATCTGATCCGAAACTTTGTCGGGGTGTCCTTCGGACACGGACTCCGACGTAAATAAAAATCCCATTTTACATTTATTTTGGAAGTTAAACGTATAAAATGGGGAAAAATTGGCTGCTGGAATAAAAAAGCTGTTTTAGCTATTTTTTATTGTGGTTTGCAATCAGTCAAATCTTTCCACATTCCCCGCCGATCGGCGAGGACTGCAAAGGTAAACATAAAAAACGGGGAATAAAAACTTATTCCCCATATTATCTTACGAAAAATAGGTGCCGTCTTATAGGGCCTTGGTATCTATCGGGTTACGTTCAAGGTCGGCAGATTCAGGATTTGGGCTCGGGTGAATTATTCTGTGTGCCGACGGCGGAGTTTTCGCTTCGCGACACGTCTAAAAGCAGGAAACACAATAATCGTCTTTTCTGGGCGTTCTGTAACTAAATAGAAACGCTCAAACAGAAACAGCCTATGGAATAAAATTGCCTCCGTAATAAAACCAGTTAAATTATTTCAATATTGGATTATGAAAAAGGCATTGTTATTATTAGGTATGATTGCCGCAGGCGCCGCATCCGGCGGTGTCGTCGCCTGGAGTATTTTATCGCCGGCCGAAAAGAACGGCACGCATGTTGTTACGCCGCAGAGCGGGGCAGTGTCTGACGACCCCTTTTCTCAGGCGGGAACCCATTTCACTTCGTATCAGGCCGAGCAGTATCCGGATCTTACGTATGCTGCCGAGAATGCTGTCAAGGCCGTCGTGAATATCGAGGTGGTTCAGGAGATCGAAGTTCCCGAGCGGCAGTACGATCCGTTTTTCGAATTTTTCGGTATTCCCCAGCAGGGCCGGCGCGGCCCTTCGACACAGGAGCGTCGGGGCGGAGGATCCGGCGTGATTATTTCCGCAGACGGTTACATCGTGACCAACAACCATGTGGTGGACGAGGCTACGCGCCTTCGCGTGAAGCTGAGCGACGGCCGCACGTTCGACGCCAAGGTGATCGGTACCGACCCCACGACGGATGTGGCGCTGGTGAAGATCGAGGCCGAGGACCTGCCTACGTTGCCTTTCGGCAGTTCGGATTCGCTCCGGTTGGGCGAATGGGTGCTGGCCATCGGATCGCCCTATAACCTGCAATCGACCATTACGGCCGGTATCGTGAGTGCCAAAGCGCGTCAGTTGGATGTTATTCCGAGCGAATTCCGCATCGAGTCGTTTATCCAGACGGATGCGGCCGTCAATCCCGGTAATTCGGGCGGTGCGTTGGTCAATACGCGCGGCGAACTGGTCGGTATCAATACCGTAATCAAGACGATGACGGGCAGCTATGTCGGTTATTCGTTCGCGGTCCCCGAAACGATCGTTCGAAAGGTGGTCGTGGATCTCAAGGAGTACGGCGTCGTGCAGCGGGCTCTGTTAGGTCTGGCATTCCGCCCCATAGATCAGAATTTCATCGATCAGATGGGCGAGGAAACGGGTATCGAGGAGTTGGGCGGCGTTTATGTCGCCAGTGTGTCCGAAGGGGGCGCTGCCTCGCAGGCCGGTATCCGCAAGGGAGATGTGATTCTTTCGGTCGATGGCGTGGAGTTGAACGAGGCTGCGACGCTTCAGGAGCAGATCGGCAAGCACCGTCCCAACGACAAGGTAAAATTAATGATAAAAAGGTCGGGTTCGATGAAACAAATCGAGGTGACCTTGCGTAATAAAGCAGGTAAGACGGAACTCCTCACGCGGGATGACGTCGATGTGATGGAAGTTTTGGGCGGAAAGTTCGCCACGGCCGATGAGCGTCTGTGTCGCCGACTGGAGATCAGAGGCGGTGTGGAAGTGCTGGCAATCAAGGCGAACGGTATTCTGTCGAAGGCACGGGTAAGACCGGGATTCGTGATTACCCACATCAACGACAAGTCCGTGCGTTCGCTCTCCGATATGCAGCGGATGACCGATAAGGTTCGCAGCATTGACGGAGTATATCCCGACGGACGTTCGGCGAGCTATGTGCTTGTCGAATAGGGAGAGCGCCAGGAAAGCCGGGTATGTTTTACCGTTTTTTATTGCCGTAGTTTAAGAACATTCTTATAAAATTAAATATGCGTCAGTTAAAAATTACGAAGTCCATCACCAACCGTGAGAGCGCGTCTTTGGACAAGTACCTGCAGGAAATCGGCAAGGAGGAGCTCATTACGGTTGAGGAGGAGGTGGAACTTGCCCAGCGAATCAAGAAGGGTGACCAGGAGGCATTGGAGAAGCTCACCAAAGCCAATCTGCGTTTCGTCGTGTCGGTGGCCAAGCAGTATCAGAATCAAGGCCTCAGTCTGCCCGACTTGATCAACGAGGGAAACCTCGGTCTTATCAAGGCTGCGGAGAAGTTCGACGAAACCCGGGGTTTCAAGTTCATTTCGTATGCCGTGTGGTGGATTCGTCAGTCGATCCTGCAAGCTCTGGCCGAGCAGTCGCGTATCGTGCGCCTGCCGCTCAATCAGGTAGGCTCGCTCAATAAGATCAACAAGGCTTTCGCCCGTTTCGAGCAGGAGCACGAGCGCACCCCTTCGCCCGAGGAGTTGGCGAACGAGTTGGAGCTTCCCAAGGAGAAGGTGCCCGACACGCTGCGTGTCGCCGGCCGCCATGTTTCGGTGGATGCGCCTTTTGCCGACGGCGAGGACAACAGCCTGCTCGATGTGTTGGTGAACCCCGATTCGCCCAATGCCGACAGAGGGTTGATTAACGAGTCGCTCTCGACCGAGGTGGATCGTGCCTTGGAAACGCTGACCGAGCGCGAGCGGGATATCATCAAATATTTCTTCGGCATCGGCTGTTCGGAAATGACGCTCGAAGAGATCGGCGAAAAATTCGACCTGACGCGCGAACGTGTACGCCAGATCAAGGAGAAGGCGATCCGTCGTCTGCGTCACTCCTCCCGCAGCAAGTTGCTGAAATCTTATCTGGGATAGAGAACCCCGTTTATGATAAAGCCGGAACTTTATGAAGTTCCGGCTTTTTTATTCCATTTCCGAACTTTGTTTTGCAATTGTCGCCGGTGACAGTCGGTGCGGGGCGATTACCTGTCGTCGGAATATTCGTCTTCGGTCATCATACGCTGGATGCGCAGGTTTTTACCCAAGACCAGGGTGATGGACAGCAACGCGAGAGCACAGACGGCGCAAAGAGCCAGCCATTCGAGCCGTCCCAATATGCCCGATAGCAGGACCCCCGCTACGGATAGTACCAGGACCGTGTAACAGATGACGAGAGTAATCTTAAGTGGTTGCAGCATATTTTTATGGTGGCGATTATATTTTGCAATGTATCCTTATCCGACGGTCGCAGCATTGAATTCGAGGGGCGCTATTCGCGGCCTGTGCCCGCATTTGCAATGCAGCCCTTTCTAAATCCTCTTCTCGGAGAGGGCTTGGGTCGCTGTGCTTTCAGAGAGGTACTCTAACGCGTATAATCAGGTTTTAGAAGTTATTATGCTTACCACAAAATCGGTGCCTTTCCGATGCTTTGCAGATATTCGTTGGCCCGGGAAAAGTGTTTGCTGCCGAAAAATCCCCGGTAGGCCGACAGCGGGGAGGGATGGACGGCTTTGAGGATGCAGTTGCGCTGGGGATCGGCGATGGCGCCTTTGCGCTGGGCGTAACTTCCCCACAGCATGTAAACGATGCCTTGCTTGCGCTGTGCGATGGCCCGCACGACCGCATCGGTGAAAGTTTCCCAGCCGTGTCCTGCGTGGGAGGCCGCTTCGTGCGCCCGGACCGTCAGCACGGCATTGAGCAGCAGCACGCCCTGTTCGGCCCAGCGGTCGAGGTTGCCGCTCGTGGGAATCGGCGAGCCGGTGTCGTCGGCTACTTCCTGGAAGATGTTCTGCAGCGAGGGTGGGAACGGCACGCCGTCCGCCACGGAGAAACAGAGTCCGTTGGCCTGTCCTTCGCCGTGATAGGGGTCCTGTCCGATGATTACCACTTTGAGTTTGTCGAACGGGCATTTGTCGAAGGCACGAAAAATGTTGCTTCCTCTGGGGAATATCCGGCGGGAAGCGTATTCTTGCCGTACGAAGTCGGTGAGTTCTCGGAAATAGGGTTTTTCGAACTCTTCGGAAAGAATCTCTTTCCAGTCCGAAGCGATTTTAACATCCATGGCTGGTATTGAATTAGGCTGTTATATATTTCGAGTACCACGACCGTTTTTTGTTGATCTCGGCAGGCAGCCCTCGATCCTGCGGGGTGTCGTTTCGTTCTGACCTTCTTCCCGGGAAGAGTTTCGACTTTTCGTCGAAGCATGTCGGTCGGTTTCGAGCCGGAGCAGGTCGGTAATCGAGCTATATAATCAGGTTAAATTTTTGCTAAAATACAAAGAAAGTTCGAAACGGCGTGTCGGAAATGCGTAAATTTGAAAAGTGGCATCAAAAGAATATATATTATTTGTTATGAAAAAAATTGTAATTACCATGCTCGTCCTGTTGTCGGCGGCCTATGCCGTCGGGATAGGAGGCGGGGAGGTCGCCCGTAAACTGAACCTTCGACCGTCGCAAATCGTTCCCGCAGCCGACACGCTGCCGGTTCGGAACCTGATCTATCTGATCGGGGACGGTATGGGATTGAGTCACGTGTCGATGTTGATGCTCGAGGAGGGATACGGTACGACCGCTTTCGACCGGGCGCAGAACATCGCATTGATTACTACTTATTCAGCCAACAACCGGGTGACGGACTCCGCAGCGGCCGGTACGGCGCTGGCGACGGGACATAAGACCGGCAACGGTATGCTCGGTGTGCTGCCCGATTCGACGGCTGCGGAGTCGATTATGGCGGATGCGATCCGAGCCGGGATGCCGACCGGAGTAGTCGTTACCAGTACTCTGCAACACGCTACGCCCGGCGCTTTCTATGCCCATGTGCCTTATCGGCGACAGTATCAGCGAATCTCCGATCAACTGGCCGGAAGCGACTTGACGGTGGCCTTCGGCGGCGGATTGAAGTATGCCGAAACGTCGGAGCGGGAGGACGGTGTACCGGGCATCGAGCGCCTTCGGGATCGCGGTTTCCGGGTGCTGACCGATCCCTCGCAGCTCGATACCTTGAGCCGGGGACCTGTGATGGGATTCTTTGCCGACGGTCACCTGCCGAAAATGTCGGAGGGGCGGGGCGATTATCTGGAGCGGGCGATCCGCAAGGCGCTGGAGATTCTGTCGCGAGAAGCCGGCGAGCGCGACCGGGGCTTTATTCTGATGGTCGAAGGATCCCAGATTGATCTGCGGGCTCACGATAACGATGCCGAAGGCGTCCTGACGGAGATGCGTGATTTCGACCGGGCGGTTGCCGCTGCGATGGATTTCGCCGACCGGCATCCTGGGACGCTCGTGGTCGTTACGGCCGATCACGAAACGGGCGGTCTTTCGATTCCTTCGGCCGATGTCGATTTCGAGCACGAGGAGGCCGGGATCGAGTACCGTTTCAGCACCGGCGGACATACGGCGGCGATGGTGCCCGTCTATCTGTACGGGACAGGCTCCGAACGGATTAACGGCGTACTGGACAACACGGAGCTGGCCCGTATGTTGAAATGGCTGGTATTGCCGGATAGCGGACGGATTGCGAATGTGCCCGATTGATTCGGATGTACGGGAAGTCCGCAGGACCGGAGAGAAAAAGCGCGGGGTGTTGTGATCGACACCCTGCGCTGTAATTTATGGCATTGCGTTTCGGTTTTTCCGTGCTTCTTCGTTGTCCTTCTCGTCCGTGTCGTCGCCTTCCCAGTCGAACGGCGGGAAATCGCGTCGTTCACCCAGCGAGAAGCGGGTGTAGGTGATCGGCAGCTTCCGTTCGAGGAACATCTGTTCGTAGGCGGTCTTGACCGAGAGTATTTCGTCCGCGAACCCCGAGCCGTAGATGTCGTTGTTGGCCACGTCGCAGGGCAGACCGAACCGTTCGATCACGGCTTGCGTGTAGGCGTAGAGGTGTTGCGAGTCGGTCTTGAGGTTGATTCGTCCGCCGGGAACCTGCATCTGTGCGTACTGGCCCAGGAAGAGGGGTGAGGTGAGCCGTTTCTTGGCCCGGCGCGATTTGAGCTGCGGATCGGGGAAGGTGATCCAGATCTCATCGACCTCTCCTTCGGCGAAGAAGGAGGCGATCATTTCGATGCGGGTACGCAGAAAACCGACGTTGCGCATTTGCCGTTCCGTGGCGATTTTGGCTCCGCGCCACATGCGGGCACCCTTGATGTCGATACCGATGAAGTTGCGGTTGGGGTCGCGCTCCGCGAGTGCGACGGTGTATTCGCCCTTGCCGCAGCCCAGTTCGAGTACGATCGGACGGTCGTTATGGAAAAAGTCGCTGTGCCAATGTCCTTTGAGCGGATGGTCGCGGCGGAAGGCCTCCTCGAAGGCGGGTTGTACGAAACATTCGAACGTGAGGTTCTCCGCAAAGCGTCTGAGTTTGTCTTTGCCCATCTGTTTTTATTCGCTTTTTTGCTGGTTGATGCCGATGGCTTCCACGCCCCGGACCGGCATCGCCGGGGTGAAAGCCATCCTGTAAATGCCGCTGTCGGGAAAAATTACGTGCCGACGATAGGGAACCGACGCTTCCTCTGCGAGGGCTGCCGGGTGCCTGCGGGGAGGAAGGCCCAGCGTGTAGGATTCCTCGAAAACCAGGGAGTCGGGCGAAATGGTCCGTATCGTCAGCCGCAGCGTGTCGTCCCGAAAGGAGTCGTTGTAACGCACGACGATGTATAGGTCGCGCGGGGTCACGGTATCCGCGTTCGGAATTTCGATTTCGGCACTTTCGCTCCACGTGCCGCCCCCGGTATCGGTTACGACCGTCTGATGCGGCGAAAGGCAGCTCGTAACGAGCATTCCGGCGATCGCTATGATACTCCGCAGGTACATTACGAGTCGTTATTGCTCTTTTTTCGGCGGTTCGGGTTGTGCTGTCTCTCCGTTTCCGCCTTCCCGACGGTTGCCTTCACGACGGTTGCGTCCTCCGCGTCCCCGAGGACGGCGGCGGGCACCGTTCTGTCCCTCTTCGCCCGGAGATTGGGAGTGTGTCGGAGTCGGATCGGTTTCGGAGCCGTTTTGTCCCGGACGGTTTTCGGAACGAGAACGCTCCGAACGACGTTCCCCGCGCTGTTCGCTGCGAGAGCCCTGACCGTTGCCGCGTTCACCGTTCTGTTCGCCGGAGGTGTTCCCGCGTTCGGTGCGCTGTTCGTTTTTCTGGGTGCTCTGTCCGTTGCGCGACCCGTTCCGGTCGCTGTTGCGTGGGTTGCGCGGTTCGCCCTGACCGTTATTCCTTTCTCCGCGCGATTCGCGGCTTTCGCCTTGTCCGTTTCGATTATTCCGTTCACGGCGGTCGCGTTTTTCGCGGCGTTCACTCCGGTTGGCAGCGGGTTCCTGTTTTTCGTCCTTGCGGGATTCCGAAACGGCGGCCGCTTCTGCGGCGCTTCCGCTGCGGGCACCGTTGTTCCGGTTCTCGCGTTCCTCTGCCCGGTCGCTGCGGCGTCGGTTGCGGCCCTTGCGTTTGGAGCCGTTGCCGTCGAAGCGTGTGATGCTGTCCTCCTCCGAGCGATAGGTCGGTTCTTCGAACTTCTCCCGTTGTGGTTGCTCCGCCGACAGCTGATCGACCTTCTTGCCGGCGCGGTTCAGCGCTATGATCTCCTTGACGCGGGCGACGGGAAGCGTCACCACGTTGGTCATCGTATCCTTGCTGCTGCTGAAGGACATGGTACCGGCCAGGATGTCGGTTTTGACCAGGTAATATTCGCCGTCGAGAGCCTGGAGCGGTTCCCGCAGACGGGGGAACTCCTTGCGGGCGTCCACGTAGGTGTCGTATTCGTAGGCGAGGCAGCACTTGAGTTTCGAGCACTGTCCGGCCAGTTTTTGGGGGTTGAGGGAGATCTCCTGCATACGGGCCGAGTTGGTCGTCACACTCGAGAAATTCGAGATCCACGATGCGCAACACAGTTCGCGGCCGCAGGCTCCGATGCCGCCGATGCGTCCCGCTTCCTGGCGGGCGCCGATCTGTTTCATTTCGATGCGGATGTGAAACCGTTCGGCGAAGACCTTGATTAGCTCGCGGAAATCCACGCGCTCGTCGGCGATGTAGTAGAAGATCGCCTTGATCTTGTCGCCTTGGTACTCCACGTCGCCGATTTTCATATTGAGTCCCATTTCGGCGGCGATCTGGCGTGCGGTGATCATCGTTTCGTGCTCCAGAGCGATGGCCTCCTGCCAGCGTTCGATGTCGTAGGGTTTGGCCTTGCGGTAAATCTTCTTGAATTCGCCGTTGTAGGGGTTGAAACCCACGCGGCGCATTTGGCGGGCTACCATGTCGCCCGTCAGGGAGACGATGCCGATGTCGTGTCCCGGCGAAGCTTCCACAGCGACGATGTCGCCCCGTTCCAGCGGCAGATTATTGACGTTTTGGTAGTAGAAGCGCCGGGTGTTCTTGAAGCGCACTTCGAAAATATCGGTCGGCGTGTGTTGCGGGTATTGCTCCAGCCAGGCTGTTTCGTGCAGTTTGTAGCAACCCTCGCAAGGCTTGGCTGCGACCCCTTCGGGGGCGTAGTAGAACGTGCAGCCGCGACCGATTTCGGGCTTGGGCGCTTTCGTATATGGTTTGGTGTTATCCATTGGAGTCATAAATTTCGGTAAAGATAGTGAAATCCGGGAGCAATGCCAAATTTATTCGGCTGAGACTCCGGCATATTCCCGCCGGGCGGATGTGCGTCGCTGCCGGGAAGCGGAGATCCCGGATTATCGGATGCCGGCCTTCCAGCGCCGGATATCGCGGCGGTAGCGGACGATCAGCAGTACGGCGGCCGTCGTAAGACCGACGGTGAAGCCCAGAATCAGCCCCTGTGCGCCCATTCCCAATGTAAAGCCCAACAGGTAACCCACCGGCAGGTTGAAGACGATGTACGAGAGGAAAGCGATCGGCATGATGATCTTCACGTCCTGAATACCCCGCAGAATGCCTACCGAAACGTTCTGGATGCCGTCCGCCAACTGGTAAACGGCGATCAGCAGGATCAGCTTCGAGGCCAGGTCGATCACTTCGGCGTTGGTGGTGAAGAAAGTCGGGATGACGTTGCAGAGCGAGATGAACGTGATGGCGGCGAAGAGGTTCCAGGCGATGACCAGGTGGTAGGAGGCCTTTGCCGCCAGAGTCAGCTCCTTCAAGCTGCGGGCGCCGTAGCAGTGGGAGATGCGGATGGTCGTGGCGGCACCGATCGAAGTCACGATCATGAAGGCGCAGTTGCCCAAGGTCATGGCGATCTGGTTGGCGCTGATGGCCGTTTTGCTCAGCCAGCCCATCATGATACTGGTGCCGACGAAGGCCGAGGCTTCGAGAAACATCTGCAGGGAGATCGGAAGGCCCATACGCAGCAATGTGCGGATCGTTTTGACCGAATAGTTGCGGGGCGAGAATCCCTGAAGATAGGCGCGGTATTTCTGTTTTTTGTAGAAATAGCCGATAATCATGATCGGCATGGCGATGCGCGATCCGAGGGTGCCGAGCCCCGCACCTGTGGCGCCCAGTTCTTCGAATCCGAGGTGGCCGTAGATGAAAATCCAGTTCAAGCCGACGTTCATCAGGTTGCAGAGAATCACCACGACCATTTCGACCCGGGTGTTTCCGACGCCTTCGAGGAATTGCTTGAAGGTGAAGAAGAGCATGATGAACGGCATGCTGTAAGCCAGCAACTTGTAATACGGTATGGCCATATCGACCACTTCGACGGGCTGTCCCATGTGGTACATCAAAGGGATGACGGCCAGTTGGAGCCCGCAGACCAGAAATCCCAACAGAGTATAGAACATCAGGCCGTTTTGCAGGTATTGCGACGATTTGCAACGGTCGCCCTGGGCGTAGAGTTCGCCGATCAGGGGCGTGAGGCCCAGTGCGATGCCGACGCCGGCGATGAAGAGGATGAAGAAGACCGAGCCGCCGAACGAAGTGGCGGCCAGCGGCGTGGGGTCGTCGCCTCCGTAACGGCCGACCATGACGTTGTCGGCGACCTGTACGAGGATCTGCCCCAACTGGGTCATCACGACGGGCAGGGCCAGTTTCAGATTGGCTTTGTATTGTCGTTTGTAGGTTGAAAAACGGTACATATATTTCTTGAATCAGACGACAAAGGTACGAAAATAATCGATTATCCCTCTTTCGCATCCGTTTCGAAGGGGGAACGGAGTCTGATGTCCGGACCTTTCGACCGGGTGTCGGGGCCGATTTTGCAGGCAGATGTCGAAAGCATGCGGGACGGACATATATGGAGCTGTTCCCGGTTTCGATGCAAATGCCTCGTTGCCGGGAGGACTGTTCGGGGTTATTCCGTATGTCGGGCCGGGGTTGTTGTCGGTTCTGGAAAACCGCTTAGTCGAAGGAGTGGGTGAGGCGTGAAAATCCCGGCCGATACTTGCTTCGGCCGGGATTCGAAAACCGTCCGCCACTGGTGCGGATTTATGTTAGGCGACCCGGAGAATCACCTCCTTTTCGCCGTCGGGTTCCACGATCACCCGCTCCCCGCTGTGCAGTTTGCCGTCGATAATCAGTCCCGAGAGAGGTTCCTCGATGCGTTCGAGCAGCGTGCGGCGCAGGGCGCGGACGCCGTATTTGCGCTGGTAGCCGATGGCGGCAAGGGTCCGCTTCGCCTCGTCGGTGATTTCGACCTTGTAGCCGAGTCGGTCGGTACGGGAGAGCAGCCCCTTGAGTTCCAGGTCGATGATCCGCTCCACGTCCGAGAGGTCGAGCGTGCGGAAGATGACGATGTCGTCGATGCGGTTCAGGAACTCCGGTGCGAAGGTTTCTTCCAGCGCCCGGCGGTATTCCGACTGCGGGGCTTTCTGCTGGGTGTCCGATTTCGAACAGGTGCTGTACCCGACCTGCGTGGAGCGTATTGCCGCGGCCCGCGATCCGACGTTGGAGGTGAGAATGATTACCGTATTTCGGAAATCGACCTTGCGCCCCGAACCGTCGGTGAGGTGTCCCTCGTCGAAGATCTGCAACAGGGTGTTGAAGACTTCGGGGTGGGCTTTCTCGATTTCGTCGAACAGGACGACCGAATAGGGATGGCGGCGTACCGCTTCGGTGAGCTGTCCGCCTTCGCCGTAGCCGACATATCCCGGCGGGGAGCCGATCAACCGTGCGACGTTGTGTTTTTCGCTGTATTCGCTCATGTCGATACGGATGAGTCCCTTGTTCTCGTCGAAGAGCCATTTGGAGAGCTCTTTCGCCAGCAGGGTTTTGCCCACGCCCGTCGGTCCGACGAACATGAAGACGCCGATCGGACGCCCTTCGTCCTTGAGTCCCGCCCGGGAGCGTTGGATCGACCGCGAAATCTTTTCGACGGCTTCGCATTGGCCGATGACGCGGGCCGAAAGATAGTCCGCAAGGCCGCGCAGACGTTCGCTTTCGCTGCCCGAGAGCCGTTCGGCTGGGATTCCCGTCATGGAGGTAATAACCTGCTCGATATGCTCGGCCCGGATTTCGGGCGGGCCGGGATCGGACGGAAGAGTCCATACGGCGCCACCGACAGTCGTCGTGTCCGCTGCCGCCGTTTTGCGGGAGCGGTTTTTGGGCGTTTTGGCTCCTGCTGCGGCGCCGACCGGTTCGCGGGATGCGGTTTTTCGGGACGGTTTTTCGGTTTTGCCTTTGTCCTGCAGGTGAATACGTGCCCCGGCTTCGTCCAGCACGTCGATCGCCTTGTCCGGAAAGTTGCGGTCGGTAATGTAGCGCCCGGTCAGGGCGACGCAGGCCCGCAATGCTTCGTCCGAGTAGCGCACTCCGTGGTGCCGTTCGTAATGGGGTGCGATGTTGTGCAGGATTTGCAGGGTTTCCTCTTCCGAAGCGGGTTCGACGAGGATTTTCTGAAAGCGGCGTTCCAGCGCGGGATCGCTCTCGATATCTTCGCGATATTCGTCCAGCGTCGTGGCTCCGATGACCTGCAATTCGCCCCGCGCCAGGGCGGGTTTGAGAATGTTGGCCGTGTCGAGGCTTCCCTGGGTCGAACCTGCGCCCGCGATGGTGTGTATTTCGTCGATGAAGAGGATCGAGTCCTGCTTCCTGCGCAATTCTTCGAGAAGTCGCTGCATCCGTTCTTCGAACTCACCTCTGTATTTGGTCCCGGCCAGGAGCGACGATACGTCGAGCGAATAGAGCCGTTTGCCGCGGATGGTGGCGGGAACTTCGTCCGCTGCCATCCGCAGGGCCAGCCCTTCGACGATGGCGCTCTTGCCCACGCCGGCTTCGCCGATCAGGATCGGGTTGTTCTTCTTGCGGCGCGAGAGGATCTGCACGATGCGTTCCATCTCCCGCTCGCGTCCTACGACGGGATCGATGCGGCCTCTGCGAGCTTCGTACGTAAGGTCGGTGCCGAATTTGTCCAACAAGGCAGGTTCCGCAGGAGGAGTGTCCCGGACAGGTTCGCGCAGGCCGATGAACCGTAGTTCGGGTGTCGGCCGAAAATCGGTATCCGAAGGCGTCTTCTGATTGGCCACCGAGGTCATCTTTTGCAGTTCGGTCGCTATCGCCTGTGCATCGAAATGGTACATGGCCAGCACCTGCGAAGTGATCGTGTGCGGGTCGCTCACGATGTGCAGCAGTGCGTGTGCCGTCGAAACATGGTGCATCGGGGCGAACAATCGTTGTAATTCTCTGGTGTATAAAGGGAAAAATTCTTCGGGATTCTGCCTCGATGAATCGGGTGCCGATACCGACCGAATCTCGCTTTCGATGCGAAGGCATATTTGGTGAATCTCCCAGTCCTTGAGGCGGGAGGTGAGTATCTGATGCGCTAAGGACCCCTCTTCCCGCAGAATCTCAAGGGTGAGAAAATCCTTGAGTGAGTGGGTAATAGCGCGTTTCGAGGTTTCGAATGCCGTACGGGCGATGATGGCCTCGAGCGTTTTTGAGATTTTAGCTTGCATCTTGGATTCCTTTTTTAGTTTTCCGTGTTCGGAAAAGCGAACGCGGTCGCTCTCTCCTCGCTTGTCGAAAATGTACGTTTTGTCCTGTTAAAATTACAGACTTATAACGACGGAATCCCAGATAATATTATGTTAAATAAAAATATTGCATATTGAACGATTTCGCCCCTTTATCAAGCGCCGGGACGAGGCCATTCGCCGATTTCCATGTCGCGGATGTCGGTGCCGTCGATGGTGAAGCGCAGGGCGCTGCGCACCTTGTGGAAACCGTAGCAGCCGGCAGCGCCGGGGTTGAGGTGAAGCAGGTCGTAAACGGGGTCGTAGATGACCTTGAGAATGTGGGAGTGCCCCGCGATGAAGATTTTCGGGCGCAGCGATTGGATCCGCGCTACGGCCTGCGGGGTGTAGTGGCGGGGATAGCCGCCGATGTGGGTCATCAGGACGCTCACCCCTTCGCACTCGAAGGAGAGAAATTCACGGTAGGTGCGTCGCATGATACCTCCGTCGATATTGCCATAGACGGCCCGCAGGGGTTTGAACGCCGCGATCTGGTCGGCGACCTCCGGAGAGCCGATGTCCCCGGCGTGCCAGATTTCGTCCACGTCCTTGAGGAATGTTTTGAGCGTTTGGTCGAACGTGCCGTGGGTGTCGGATATGAGTCCTATGCGTTTCATGCTATTTTGTTGTTCTCTGTATTCTTCGGTAAACTGCCGGCGAAGTTTGTGTTTCATTCGGATTCCTGCCTGCCGAATTTACGCCGCCCGCCCAGCAGGTAGAGCGTGCCGACGACGGCGGCAGCAAAGGCTGCCGTACTGTCCGCAAGAAGAGCGCAGCCCGTCACGGCCATTTCCGCAACGCCCGCGACGGCCCGCAGCAGGAAGAGGGTGGCAATGGTGTAAATACCTGTTTCGAGCAGCGGCAGCCGGCGGATGATCCCGGCGCCCGAAAGTCCGTAGAGGCCGAATACGGCGAAGATGAACGCAATGGCGACGGTCAGCAGATAAGGAATGGCGGCCCCGTAGCGGAGGGCCAGCGTTTCCATGATTCCGTCGATGCGATAGATCGACAGTACGGGATAGAGCCAAGGTAGGCAGGCGAGGTGTCCCGCCGCGACCAGGAAATTCAATATAGCGCCTGTTTTCAACATGTCGGCAGTCTTTATGTTTCCGGGGATAGATTCCGTCCCGGTTTCGGGATTTATGATTCAGGGATTGCCCGCTGTGCTCTTTTGCCGTTTGTCGGTATATTTTGGTCGCTTGTGTCGCTGCCGTTCGCCGGGGTGAAATACGGGATGTCGTCCGATCGTATTTTCGGGGCTGTCCGGCAGTCGGCTTCAGGAATGCCGGAAGGCGTTGTGTCTCCGGCTGTTATTTATATTTGTCCTTCCACAGCTCCCGGATGCATGCGGCGATCTTCGCTTCGGCGGCGTTGCGGGTGTTCGGCTCGTAGAATTTCTTGCCTTTGAGCGTTTCGGGCATGAACTCCAGCCCGGCGAATCCGCCGTAGTCGTGGGCGTATTTATAGCCTTTGCCGTACCCCGCCTGATCCATCAGCTTGGTCGGGGCGTTGCGCAGGTGCAGGGGTACGGGCCGGTTGGTCGTATCGTGTTCGACGAAGGAGAGCGCCTGGTTGATGGCCATGTAGGCCGAGTTGCTCTTGGGCGAGGTGGCCAGGTAGATCGTGGTTTCGGCCAGCGTGATGCGGGCTTCGGGCATGCCGATCTTGTGCACCGTGTCGAAACAGGCGTTGGCCAGCAGCAGGGCGTTGGGATTGGCCAGGCCGATGTCTTCCGAGGCCAGGATCACCAGCCGGCGGGCGATGAAGCGCGGCTCTTCGCCTCCGGCCAGCATGCGGGCCAGGTAGTAGATCGCTGCGTTGGGATCGCTGCCCCGCACCGATTTGATAAAGGCCGAGATCACGTCGTAGTGCTGTTCGCCGTTCTTGTCGTAGAGGGCGATGTTCTGCTGCAGACAGTCGGTGACGTATTGGTTGGTGATCGTTACTTTGCCGTCTGCGGCGCCCGTGATGATGTCCAGAATGTTGAGCAGCTTTCGGGCGTCGCCGCCCGAAAAGCGGAACAGCGCTTCGGTTTCCTGTACCTCGATCTCCCGGGTTTTGAGCTCCGGATCGGTGGCCAGAGCCCGGTCTAAAAGGGTTTGCAGTTCCCCGTCGGTCATCGGCTGGAGGATATAGACCTGGCAGCGGCTCAACAGCGGTGAGATCACCTCGAACGAGGGATTTTCGGTCGTAGCTCCGATCAGCGTCACCACGCCCTGCTCGACAGCACCCAGCAGCGAGTCCTGCTGCGACTTGTTGAAGCGGTGGATTTCGTCGATGAACAGGATCGGCGGTTTGGAGTCGAAGAATTTCTGCTTGCGGGCCGATTCCAACACCTCGCGCACCTCCTTGACGCCCGACGTGACGGCCGACAGGGTGTAGAACGGGCGTTTGAGAGTCGTGGCAACGATCTTGGCCAGCGTAGTCTTTCCCACGCCCGGCGGACCCCAGAGGATGAACGAGGGGACATTGCCCGTTTCGAGGAACTTGCGGAATACGCCGTTCTGCCCGACCAAGTGGGCCTGTCCGATATATTCATCGAGCGTACGGGGACGCAGTCGTTCGGCGAGGGGAATGGACATGGAAAGCATTTTTTTGTCGCTCAAATGTACTGAAAATTTTTGTTTTCGGCAACGGCCGGACTGAATGCGGTCCGAAAGAGCGGATGCGTAGAACCGCTGCCGTCCGGTTCGGGGATTAGCAGCGGGGAGATCGTGTCTTGGCCGGATTTCGTTTCTACGTCGTGCTTCACGCTTGTTCTGCGGTCGCAGTTCCCGACGCGATGCGCTATTGTATATTTCGAAAAGGATCGCTATATTTGCCGTACATATTGATACACACGGAAAAGTGTAAGTCTGTTCCCGAATCGTGAACGTAGGAAATTCATTTTGGCGGAGAATAGGCAGACATCTTCTCGCGTCGTATTCGTATTCTGCGGATATAGGCGTGGGGTTGTCGCTTATTTCACGCCAAAAGGTACTCCTACGACCTGCGATTCTGAAATGGGCTTCGGTGCCACGCTTGAACCGAATATTGCAAAATATCAATCTGATTATCAAATATTAACATCGGAAATCGTATGATAATGATACCATATAGTTCCCGATATTTGTGAGGATTAGCCTATTCTTTCTTGTGCAACCTCAATGGCTTTTCGCTTTAATTCGTCTTCATCTTCTATAGCATCCAATACTTTGTCTGCCAGCCATAGTGTAAGAAGTTCATTTTTATCAATATTGAAATACTCAGCTAATTGTATTACTTGTGTCCGTTTGGCATATCTATCGCCACGCTCTATTTTGCTAAACATTGGAGTGTCTATATCAAGCAAAGCTGCCAATTGCCTTTGTAGCACACCGTGTTCTTCTCTCAACTCTTTTATTTTGTCTCCTAATAACATGGTCTTTATTCTTTTCAGTTCACAGTATGTATTTTCGTCGAAATTCGATGGATTTAAACATTTTTGACGGAATAGGCTGTCATTATCCGCTATAATATGACGGAATCCGTTATAAATTCCGCTATAATTAGCGAAAACCGCTATATCTGTTGTGGTTATTCTTTCAAGAACCAAGTTCGCCCATTAGCAAAAATAAGTTTATCTACACTTAGAGCATTAAGAATGTCTCCTAATATCCTCAATTGCTGTTCCCGTGTTTTAGCTTGCGGCATTACATCTTTGATGTATTCGTAGATGCCATCACGTTTGGCGCCATCTGATCCTGCATTCTTAAGATATTGCAAAACCATTTGTTTAATTTTGTCCTTATCAAGTCCTTTTTGCTTGGTGTAACCTTGCAATTGACGAGTAGCTTTAGCAACTCCTAAAGAAATTGTATAATTGGGAGCATCGCCCTCAATAAGTCCCCTGTTCAGCAAGTCTTTTGCAACATCTTCATGTATGAATCTGCCTTTCTGTACAGCGTCGAGAGATATGCAATCCCATAATGACAGAGTGTTGTCGGTCTTCAATAAATCCGTATATCGCTTATTGATCTCGTTACCATATATGCGTACTACAACCTTCTTTTTCGCCGCATCAATCTCGTAGTCCGGCATCGGAAAGTGTCTGCGCCATTGTTCATTAAACATTTTCTTGATGCCACGACTTACGGTATCAATCATATTGAAGTCCACCATTGCCTTGCATAGGCATTCATTGCGGAAATAGGTCTGAGATTCCTCATTTCTCAAAGCATTTTCCAAAGTTCCGGGGATGAAAGTACCGGCGTTGGAATAATATAGATAGCCGGGATTCTCAACGAAATTGACACGCTGTTGCATCGTGTAATCTTGATGAGCAATACAGTTATGAAGTGCTTCGCGTATAGTGTAGTCATCATACTGCTTCATTGTATCTGGGAAAAGCGTACCACCAGGCATTTCACGCAAAGTCAGATTTTCAATCTTTGAGAGAATTTCATCTACTGTCAGTATGAATGGAACAGTGAAATGTTCGTAGTCAACCACATCTTGATTTGCATCCCTGCGTGTCCAGGTTACCTGAGCGACAACAGGGCGCAGTTTAAAGGCTGATTCGTATTTGCCTAACAATATGATAGCGGCACGAGTGATGCTTCCATTTCTTGTTAGTCCGCATTTGCCAAGAAATGTCTGAATATCCCAAGCATTTACCTCGGATTCGGGAATACGGCTATGTACCTTCTTAAACATTTTGCGGGCTTTAGCTATAGCAACTTCGTCAAGGTCATCTATCGTTGCATCAGGAACAATCTGTGCAGACCAATCTGTTTCACCAAATATTGGCTCATCAAGAATGACATTCATGCGTTCAGTGGTCAACTCTACAAGAGAATCTTCAATTCGCTGCCATGCTTTGTTATGAGCGTAAACAGGCAATTTGGGACGATGCTTGGGAATATGTATTACCCAAACTTTCTTGTTAGTGTCATCGGTAACAAACTCTTCAATATCGAGACCTTCTGTCGAAAGATTAACACATCGTTCCGTTAAACGAAGAATTGCCTTTTGCCAGTCATAATTATAGGTATCCGTCCCGACAATTTCCAAAGAACTGTCATGTACCCCTATCACTAAATGTCCTCCTTCCATATTGGCAATAGCCGACACATATGAGATGACATCGTTTTTCTCATCCCCACAGAACGAGTTCTTCAAATTCTTGAATTCCTTCCATTCGCAACGAGCATTCTCTTGTGGATAGTTGCGAAGGAGATATTGTTGTAGTTCTGACTCTTGCATAATTACCCAATTATACTTTCACTTTCATCATTATGTTTCTCAGCATTTCGGATGACGCATTCTTTACTTGTATTGGCATAGCAGTAGACACAGAAATGACGACAAGTATTATACATGCCGATGTCCTTGCTGACCATACATCCACATACCTTACGTTGCCCTGTATCCTTTACATTACGCACCTTCTCTGGTATTGGTGGCAAATTACCAAACAAGTCTTTTTCTGGTAATTTCAATGTATGTAGATAATAGACAAGTTCCTTATCGTCAGCAAAAATGCGTTTCATCAATTCGCCATCAATGCAACGATTGTGTTCTATCCCGTATTTTTCAAGGTCAATATTTTCAGCACAAGTGGCGATTTCAACATCCCAACCATCTTTGTGCCAAGCTTCACGAATCTTTTGAAGACCTTCTACAATTTCTATTCGTTGAGCAAGGTTGGCTTCGGCATTCTCCACATTCTCCTTTGTAAAGAGCATACTTTCCTTAACAAGATTGTTTTGAACCTTGCGATATGCTTTTACATCAACGAAACTGAATACAAGCTTATTTGTGTAACCTTTCAGTTTATTTCCAATGCGCCAAATGCGCGTCAAGAGGTCACGAGGAGCAATGTTTGGCGTAATTATTAAAGGATCAAAACGCCAGATTACTTTCTCCTTACCAATCATATCAGAAAGTTTCTTGAATGTCTCAACTCTGTTTTCGACAGACGAAACATTAGGCTCAAAACCTTCTTTTACATAATCGTTGAGTGTAACCTGAAAGTAGTAGTGTATTCCTTTTTCGTCAAGCTCATGAAGGTATGGGAGAATCGGCTTTGGGTTTTTTGTCCAGAAAATCACCACCTTGCAGTTTTTGAACGAAATATACATTTTCTGCTGGTTGAACGGATTATACCAAGCACAATACCCTTTAGCCAAGCGGTTGAAGAACCACTTGGCATAAAAGGCAGGAATATCGGTTGAACGACTTGCAGAGACAATGACAGGAGCTGTAGCTTCTACTTGTTCACCTGTATCGTTCGTGATAATAATTTTACCTATTGGCATAACGATTAAATAAATCTTGCATTAACTGCTCAAAGTACTGTTTATTCTCATAAGTTCCCTCTACGATAGGAGGATAACCACCTTTATCATAAAAACACCAATGCTTAAAATGATCAATGGTTGATCTATTATCTGTAGGGTTATCCAATGGATTAGAACAGTATTTACCACCAGGAGCATAACCTTTTTGAAATGTTATTACCTTTCTGGAAAGCGTTTCTCGCATTTTTATAGGTAGGTAGTTTCTTGAAAGGATAAAATAGTTAACATTTGCATCCTCTACAAATTTAGATGATGTTGGATGTATTGGTTTCAGGTTTCGCTTTTCAACACCACCCTGCGAAATAACTTTATTTCCTTGTGGTTGTGGATGCGAAGTCGTATTTAAACTTTTAATACTTGAAATTAGTTTCTCAATCTTCTTATACGCAGCATCAGTTGGTTTCAAGAAGTTGTCAAGGATGCTCAAGAACGCTTCTGGATCTTGCCTTTTACTCTCAAGTTCTATAGCTTTATCAATATTTTCTTTTTGGGTCTTTAAGCCTTCCTTACCTACAATCGAATAAATTTTACTACGGAATTGTTCTGGTGTATAAGAGCCCTCATCTCCTGCAAAATTAACAGCATCAAGAGCTTTGTACGCTTTAGTTGTAGTAATACGTGAGAAACTACTAAAAATATACATAAAAGCTTTAGGACTTTGAACTATATTTTCAAGTTCAACAGCCTTATTTATTGCCTCAACAACTTTCTGCTGTTTTACAACTTTTGACTCTACATTATTTAGATTCTCAATAATCTTAGATCCCAACTGACTTTCTACAATAACTGAAGTATTATTGCTCGCTTTTGGTAAGACTGCATCCTTTATTTCTACTCCATTAAGCATTCGCCAAACATTACTTGCAAATGATTGATAATAATCCTTATTGCCATTAATCAATACAGACGTAAATGTCTTTGGCAGAGACGTAAAACCTCTTGTGGCACCATAGATGCCATAAGCTAACTTATAATTACAGAATCCTACTTGTACAAGGTACTCTACCAAGCGATCAATGTTATCGCCTTTCTGACAGAATGCAGCAAACGATGAAAGTACATCATTTTCAATAGCGAATAAGTCAAAGGCGGAGTTCTCCTGAAAATGATTAAGTAATGCTCCAACATAAGCAGATGCAGGATTTGAGTCCCATTTATCTCCAAGCATGTTCCTTAGAATCATACCTCCATTATATGCCTGTGCCAAAGGTTCTTCTACGCCATTTTCTTCCATTACAGATTTGTACTCTGCCATAAACTGGGAGCAAATAAGGTTCTTATAGAAAGAACTTTGGTAAGATGTGTCCAAAATATGCAAAGACAGATTATCATCAACATTCAGCAATTCCTCAATGGCATACTTTTCACGTTGAGCATTATCTTTTGCTTCCAATTTACGAATGGCGCTATTCATATTGTCTGTGACACGAGAAAACGTCTCTGGGGAAACATACTCTAAACAACTCCACAATTCGTTTGCATCATAGACTCTACGAAGAGGAAGTTTGTTACAGAATGCGTCATAAACACCCCAGTAGTGCAAAAGATTCTTGGCATCTTTTGTAGAAAGACCTTGCGGATTGTCAGACAATTTTAACTCTAATAAATTTTTGTTCCAAATGGTATCTTCATCTATTGAAGAATAGATTTCATTAAACACTCTGATTCCATTCAAGATAGCATCGTCTTGTGCCTGAGTGGGTCTTTTATCAGGAGAATTTACAACAGCAGAAAGCGTGTTACGAAGTTTTCTTGATAAAGCTTTCAATTTGCCAACCTCGTTGCTGACCGAGCTATTAGCACCTATTAGATAACAATAAATGAAACCTTTAATTCTGTCTAGCAGAACGTCTCTACTAACATCTATAGGTTCATTCTTGATCTTGAAATTTACATATAAAGGATTCCATAAGAAATCATCTTTTTCAGATTGAGTAAATAAATCTTTGGCAACGCCAAAAAATGTTTTTTTCTCTTTGGGTTTAACACCTATGTTAGGAGCATAAAGCTTATAGAACTTATTCTCCAGACTTTGTTCTGCCTTTGACAATACACCCTGACGCTCCTGATAACTATTAAAATAGATACGACAATGAAAAGGGTTAAGGTTGATGGTATGATAGCAGAGATAGGCCTCTACTCCGTCATGTTCCTTAGCCTTCTCAAAGAATCCATCTTTATAGTCATCAGTTTCTATCTCAATAACCATAGGATAGTTCTCAAGGTCATTTTCTTCAATCTCGAACCTTGGATATTTACTGTACAATATTATTACTTGGTCTTTGTCGTTCGCGCAGACAGGATAGAAGCGTTTGTTACCAAAGCCGCGTCTTGCGTAAAATCCTAAGGGCGAAATTGACTCTGAAGACAATATGTTATTGAAATTCAGAGTACAGGTTGGTATGTATAATTTCATAATTATCCTCGTTTTTTAGGAGTTGACAAACCTCATAGTGTTAATTTGGGACCGCTCGTAAGACTCGTATCATAAAGCGAAGTAGGTACATCATCAAAAAGACTGGAAAGATTGCCTGAGTGCATTATATACAAAGCACGATAGGTTCTTGTTACGGCCACATATAGTGGATTTCGGTTTGCATCGTCTTCAACAGTACATTCAGGAATGAAAACATGTTCAAATTGAAGTCCTTTAGAACTATGGTAGGTCATCATCTTTGGATTGTCTGAAGAAAAATCTAGATCCATAAACTGTCCATACTTAGCTTCAACGTTAAGACCATGATTCTTGAAATATTCATATGCACGCTCTACTTCATCATTGTGTCTAAATAGGATGCCGACATCCTCCATGTTTTTGTTTTGAATAAGCGAAATGATGGCATCATACTGTTCAGTAATGTTATTGTACTTGATAATCTTTGGCTTTTCAACACCCTCTTCAGTACAACGCTCTTCAAGTTCGTCACTTTCGGAATTTAGATACTGTGCAAGACGGGCTATCTTTTTGGGGAATCGATGATTGAACACAAGCTGTTCGACAGGGAACTTAGTAAAATACTGTATATCCTCCATTGAAACAGTTTGCTTATCTTTAATAAAAGTATAAAGTTGTTGAGCCGAATCACCATACAACAATAATGCTTTTTTTGCCTTAGAACGGAATAGTTCTATATCCTCTTTGGAAAAATCTTGTGCTTCATCCACAATAATATAATCAGCACTTGGACATCCAGCTCTATTCTGCCAATGCCAATGATAATCAACATTTCGTTGTGGAATACCTACCTGTGAAATGCCATCAGCCATATATTGCATTAGTGCTTTAGTGAACACAATGTAAAGATAGGTACCCTTATGCTCATCTTGTATTTGTTTTGCCTTCCACAAGGCAAGAATGGACTTTCCGCTACCAGCACACCCTTTAACAATGTAGGAGTTATCTGTTTTCTTGTTAATCACCTTTACCTGGTAATCATCAAGTTCGGAATCTTTAACGTAAAAACTTCTCTTAGCCATGATTAGATTTATAGATTTATGTTAAAACTATCAATTATTATTTTATTGTTTTTAGATCGACTGCAAATTGCCAAATCATCATTTTGCTTGTATTTGGTGGGGTGTATGACGTGGATAAGGTTTGCTGTTTCCATCCCTTGCATGATAGCTGTCTTAAGCGGTTTCTTACACAGCACTCGATAACACACCCTGCTTTCGTCATTTGATTTGTGAGAATGACTTACGCTGAATGTTTGCTGCATAAAGCAAAAGTCTCTACATCCATCATGACAAGCACACGACAACGGTAGAAGCGTCTCAATGGTTCTGCTTTTACAAACATAGTCATTTATTGTATTATTCATCAATTGAGGATAGAAGTATCCTGAATGTTCGTCTTTAGTTGTTACATCAAGCATTATAAGCAAACCATTTTCATGAAGAAAAGCCGTAAGTTTCTTTGCCATTATTGCGTATGCATTTATTGGTAGGACTTCTTTAGAAATTAACTCACAAACCATCTTGTCACAGAGGATAAAATGATAATCGTTCTTTCCGAATGCAAGTTTTTCCACGTCTTCAATAGAGCCTAATGTTTGGCTAAATGTAGTTAGTTCGACTTGTATATTTTTATTAGGGTTACACTCTACTAAATCCTTGAGTATGGCTAAAGCACCATCATTGCCATCTATTGCTGTGATGCTTATCTTTGTATGAGGTAAATGTCTTCCAATTGCTGTAATCAAGCCAAGAATTTCCCCACCCGTACCGCAACCGTAATCCAATACACTAATCTCATCTTGTTCCAACGTTTTCTTCAGGCATTTATTCTGCAAAAGATTATCAGCAATACAAAACATTTCTGCATAACTGCGAGGAAAGTAAGTACCAAGATAGACTTTAAGTTCTTCTTCGTTGAGATCAAGATTATACTCATAACGCTCATGCTCTGGAGCATAAATAGCTTGATGGTCATTGAAAATCTTTTTGTCAAGCCAATGTGGCAGAATCGTCTTTGACTTTCGGAAACAAACGTTCGAATTAGTATTTGATAGTTCTTTTGATTGATGTTCTTCGACAACGCCAGATGAATTGTCACTTTCGGTTGCAATTCTCTCGCCTTCTTCCCAAAAGATTGTAGAAGGTGAAATGGCTTTAACAGCATGATTAATGAACTTTGCGAGTTTTGCACAATGTTCACCGATGCCATCTGCATTTATTGTCACAACATATTCTTGAGTTAACCTTATTCCGTGTGCTGCAAAAGATGAAGATGCCCTTGTGCTGTCAAGCACCTTGACTGTAAAATTGTCGAGCTTGAGCGATAATTTTACTATCCTTTTCACAAAATTCGAAAGTGCAATACTATTTTCGTCCTCGACAACAAAAGAATCAAAGTTTAACATTACCTCTTTTTTCTTTTGTTTTTTCTCTTCAGTGTGGGGCTCGTACTTCTTTATATCTTCGATCAACTCTATTTTCTCAATTGGCTCTGCTGGTTTATCATAAGTAGCATTGCTGAATTCCGTCAGGTAGAAAGGATTTAGGTTGAGAGTTTCCGCAAGTTTAACGATTCCGAGTGGGGCAAGGTCGGTGTGAGGACAAGTGATGTCATCCAACTTTTCAATGAAATGTTCGCTATCAGTAATGTGAAGCCAAGACCTGTTGGTGGCACTTAAATTGTTCTCCAACTCTATTGGTTGATGAAAAATAATAAGGTGTGGCACGTCCTTGATTTGGTTCTTTACAACACCTAAGACTTTAAGTTCTTTCTTTACCGTGGAATGATTTATCCTAGCTTGTTGAAGAACAGTCTTTCTCGAACCTCCCTTAATAATTTTACCATTGCATGTCCATTCTCCATTTTCATTGGCAACAACATTACCTCCATAATTTTTGAATTCTATAGAAATAATAGCGTCCTTCTTTATAAAGAGGGCATCTAACTCACATCCAATATTATAGTTGCCTGCGAACACACAGAATTCATTCGAATCCTCATAGTGAGTTTTGAGTTGCTCACAGAGAAACCGAAACTGCTCACGTTCTGCTGTTGTGTCAAAGTTTCCGACTCTGAATGTTAAAAGTCCTCCCATTACAAAATATCAATGCTATTTATGTAAACTAAATGATCTTTATTTCTGTACTGACTTTTTCGATTAAGAATTGTCAGTTTTTGACTACAAAAGTACAACGGCTATCTATAAAAAGCAAATCAAAGTATAATAACTGATATTCAGATTGTTATTCATCATGTCGGTATTGAAATATCGAGAGAATGTGAATCATTCTGCATAAATAACCGAGAGTTGCGTTTCCAAATCATTACCTCGTTTTGGGATGCCTTAGGTTACATACAACGGTTATTTACAGTCTATTACGTTTATATTCATCTTGTCGGACGACTCTGCCGAAATTATTTTTGTCCAACTTAAAAAAGCAGAGTTTATGCGCAGTACTTTCAAGGTCTTGTTCTACCTCAAACGAACAAAGAACACCCCGCGTGCAGTCTATCCGATTATGGGCCGCATCACGGTCAACGGCACGATTTCCCAGTTCAGTGCCAAGATCAACGTTCCGGAACAACTGTGGGAGGTCAAAGGCGGTCGAGCCAAAGGCAAAAGCGTCGAGTCGGAACGCATCAACCGCCATCTGGACAATATCCGCATCCAGATCGGCAAACACTATCAGTCGATTTGCGATCACGATGCCTACGTCACGGCTGAAAAGGTCAAGAATGCCTGGCTGGGTATGGGCGAACGATACCGGACTCTTGTGGATGTTTTCGAACATTACACGAATGATCTTTTCAAACGTATCGGCGTAGATCGCTCGGAAAGTACCTGGTGGCGCTATCGGGCGTCGCTCGGGCATCTCCGAGCCTTTCTGAAACACGAGTACAACCTCCACGATATTCCGCTGCTCGAATTGGAACAGTCGTTCATCGAGCAATACCACGTCTATTTGAAAACTGTCTGCCATTTGAAGGCGGGCAGCGCATGCCGCTACATAGATTGTTTGAACAACGTGGTGAGAATTTCGTTCAACAACGGTCTTATGCCGCGGAATCCGTTCGCTTCCTACAGTTATTCCGCTCCGAAGGAACCGAGAACTTTTCTCAGCGAGAAGGAACTGCGGGTTTTTCAGACGACACGATTGAAGAGTGCCAAACACGAATACCACCGCGACCTGTTTCTCTTTTCCTGTTTTACGGGAATCTGCTACAAAGACATGCGCTATCTGACCTGTGAACAAATCATACCGGACACGGAGGGGCACCTGTGGATACACGGTAACCGTTGCAAGACGGGAGGAGAATATATGGTCAAATTTCTCCCTGCAGCTTTGCGTCTTCTGGAAAAATATCGCGGAACAGCTCCGTCACCGCTTGCATTCGATATGCCGAGACTTAGCAGTATCAATTGCTCCTTGCGTCGTATTACCAAACAGTGCGGTATCTCACGGCACATAACCTTTCATGCAGCGCGTCATACGTTTGCCACGACACTCTGCCTTTCACAGGGTATTCCTTTGTCAACAGTTTCCAAGATGCTGGGACATAAACAGATCACCACGACACAGATCTATGCGCAGACTACACCGATAATGATCGAGGATGCGATCGATCGTGTCGAATCCCGGCTGGGCGGCAAATTCGCAGTATAGCGTAATCATAGATTAAATCATCCACCGCAAGGAAATTTCATGTAAGTGACCGTGTAAGTTACAAAGAATATCGGTCGGGAGTTGTCACCTTTGCACCGTAACCAACTATCTCGATTATGGATAAAGATGACAAA
>ENA-ORMC01000125-ORMC01000125.1-human-gut-metagenome-genome-assembly--contig:-NODE-125-length-40960-cov-7.00733_pt1 | contig 40960 bp, 50 predicted proteins | sample MGYA00243076_ERZ508842 | MGnify/ENA primary metagenome ERZ508842 (study PRJEB26277, sample SAMN04329816) | human gut metagenome | biome: human-associated habitat | host: Homo sapiens | place: USA... | reverse complement strand
ACCCTGACCATTTGGGTAGCAGTAGTTACATCACCAACCTTGAAGGCGAGGTGGTACAGCATATCGAGTATGTTCCTTTTGGTGAAGTGTTCGTTGAGGAGCGCAATAACATCTGGAATACGCCTTATCTTTTCAATGCGAAGGAATTCGACGAGGAGACTGGATTGTATTACTATGGAGCGAGGTACTATGACCCAAGAATAAATGTGTGGATTTCCACAGATCCATTACAAGAAAGTGACTTAGGTGTGTCTTCATATTGCTTTGTTAAAAACAATCCAATTTATTACATAGACCCTACAGGTCAAATTCCTATTGCACCTATAATTTGGTGGGCTGGAAAACGTGTAGTTGCTGGTGCGATAGTGGATATTGGAGTTCAATTGCTTCAAGAGTGGGTTAAAAATGGAGGCTCTGTAGGACAAGCTTGGAACAGACTGAATATCAACTGGGTACAGGTTACGTCTTCTGCTGGTGAAAATTTGATAAAGAATAAGTATGCAGCAGCAGCTTTGTCTGCAGCATCTGATATGACTACATACATGCTGCAAAATGATAATTGGACTTGGGATGGAGCATTTAAGCAAGCGGGATATGGAGCATTGTCGTCAATCGTAGGAAACGAATTAGCAGGAATCTTCGCAAGGAAGTTCGGCGATATTTCTATTACGGCAAAACAAATTTTTTCTGGTAGTTTGGAAAACAGAAAATTAGCAGAGGCCTTTGCTCTTGCTCATAAATATAAGGGATATAAAAATGCGAATATTGAAATTCGAAATAATAACCCTATATTTGACCTCATAGATGCTCATGGTAATATTGTTGATGTAACCACAACTAATGCAAAAAGTATAATGTCGTCAACATCTAATCTCTATCGAAAGCTAAAAAGGTTGTCATCTGTTGGTGGTTACAACAGAAGAACCTTGCAAGTTTATGTTGAAAAAGGAAGATACTCTTCACAAGAAATAGGTGAATTAAAATCAAGACTTCAGAATTATATTAAAAATAATAATTTGAATGTAGATTTTAGTATTGACCAAATAAAATAGAATAATGGAGGGCGTGTAAAAGTAATTTTTTTATTTATAAGCATCACTAATAGTGAACCTCATAGAATACTGAGAATTACTTTTAACACGCCTTCTTGATAAAAATATATTTATGATAACAGTTACATTTTGTATATCTTTGAGAATTAATTTCCTGAGTGTTTTTTTTGAGAGAATAATAAACTCTCTCGATTTCACTCCTAATAAAATGGATATATACTATAATGAATTTTCTACTCCAAAATTCTTTATCAAGTACAATCCAAAATTACTTCAATTATTATCTTTGGCAGAGGTAGATGGAGGAATTACATCCTTTAATTTATATGATAACAAATATTCAAATGAGAATGTTACCCCATTCTTTCGAGCTAAAATCTTAGATACGACATTTTCAAATAATCAAGTTATATGTATATTAGAATGGGTATCATATCCAACACTATATTTCTCTCCAAACATTCATTTTTTGAGTAGTTATCTTTGTGATGAAGCTAAAATAGTTTTTCTCTTTGCCTATGATCAATTTGATGTTAGATATAAAAGCGAAAAGACTAATTATATAAAATCTTTATTGAGTCCACAATTGAGATGGGGAAAGTTGGTTATGGTCAAAAGTATGCCTTTTATTGCTGCACCTGTGATGTTTTTTGGAAAGGAGTATTTTAGCATAATTCCAAAGGAAATTTTGTTAAAGGTTCCAAACTCACAAGAATTTATAATTAATGGGCAAGATGTTATATCCATAAAACTTTTTGACCTTTATGAAAATCCTAACCTTCATAGAGATTCTCAAAAAAAATATTGGAAAATAACTTCTTTGTCGAAAAGAATAGAAAAATATAAAGAAAAAATATTTTCTATAGATGCAGTCATACAATATAGAGCACGATACAAAAAAATGAAAACCCAAGGTCCCCCAAAAAGGGACGAAATATAACTGTAAAGACAATAACCTTTAACATATTTTTCGTGTCATAAAGAATTTTTCTGCATCTCTCTATTGATGATAATTGCATTAAAATTATAAAAATCCGAGGATGTTGTTATACTCATTCTCGGGTTTTTCATCATCTTGTCTTTTATTTTTTCAACACAAAATGGTTCGCTTTTTCTCCATAAGGTTCATTGCCAAACGAGTCTATCAGAATAATACAGTTGCCATCCCTCACCTTATAGAATATGTTGTCACCACTCGAAGGATGTACAAGCATCAAGATATTGCCATCAAGCACTTGGAAGGTACCTCTTAACTTTTCCCGCTCGTTCTGCTTTTCTTTGAATGTCTGTATCAACAGGTAGGAAACTCTTGCCATCCTTTTTCGATTAAGTCTCACAATCTACACTTTGTCAGCTTTTGGCTTTATTGTCCATTGTTATTATTCAATAATGGTTCTTTCTCTAACAATATGCTGTTTTTACCAAGAATTTACATAAAAGTTGTTATAATATATATAAATATTCGTCTTTGATACTTCCTGCCATTATCTTTGCCGATTAAAATGTTAGTGCAAAGCAATAATGAAGTAATAGAAACGTAAAAAGTAAACAACATGGAACGCAAAGAACAGACCGGGCATATCTGTAGATGGATGGCTTTAGGCATCATGACTGCCATCGTCATCGTAGGATGTACCATTGTAATCGGCCTATTTGAATGGCGCGACAGAAAAGAGATTGAGTGTAGAAATGCAGAATTGCATCAGTGGCGAAAGAATGTGCATGACTTAAACTTGCACATAACGGAATTGTCACTGCTTGGTGAAATGGTTGCGGATTGGGACTCAACAAATGTAAATGAGTATCATTCGCTTCGATTGGAAGTGGACAGTATGCTTCAAGGTATCGCAGATATTTGTCCGAAGGAAGATGCTGATACAATCTGCCATCTTCTTGCAGAAAAGGAACTGCTCCTTCTGGATATAAAGGATGCTATGCTGGAACTGAATACCACTCAAGAAAAGCTGACCGCCGAAGTTCCAAGAATTGTAGAACAGAATAAGACTGAAAGCAAAAGACTTTCAGCTATGCCACAGCAGGCAAAGCCAAAGAAGCGAGGTTTCTTCAGCAGATTGTTCGGCAAGAAAGAAAATGCAGTAACAACAGGCAACCGTTTAACCCAAACTGAAAAGATGCTCACCAACCTAAACCAAACGGTTGTTGCTAAACATCACCAGCAAAGCCGTAAGGTAGTGGAGATATTGGATAGTCTTGGAAACAGAAATGAAAGTATCAATAAGCAGTTGCAAAGAGTAATCAGCATAGCTGATGAGAATGTGGATAAAGGCATAAAAGTTCGTGAGCGACAAATCGCAGACTTGGAAGGCAATTATACCTATTATTATATAGGAATGATAGGATTGTTGATATTGGTATTTTTCGTATTATTCCTATTGGTGTGGCGATTCGCATTCAAGACACGTAAGAGCAAGGAAGAAACAAGAAAGGTGATGCTGACAGTAACGCATGAGATGCGCAGTCCCTTGTCTGCCATCAAGGATTATGCTCGCAAGATTAGCGGACTTGATGATGCTACGGATGAAAGCAAACGGTATGCCGACTTGATTGTTGACACATCGAAAGGCTTGACTTCTATGATTGACAGTTTCCTGGTTTACTCCAAATTAGCGAATGGAAAGGCGACCGTCAAGGAACGCCCTTTCCGTATGATGGACATTGCCGAGCAATTAAAGATGGAGTATGAGCCCTTTGCAGCGAAGAAGCAACTGGAATTGAGCGTCAGCAATAAGGCAGATGGTGTTGTCAATGGAGACAAGGAAAAGGTGCTTACAATAGGACGCAATCTGCTTTCCAATGCCATCAAATATACGGGAAAGGGTGAGATAGTATTGTCCACAACCTATAAGAATGGTGTATTCATGCTAATGGTTAAGGATACAGGAACAGGATTGGACGACAAGCAACAAAAACAAATCTTCAAGGAATTTGCAAGATTAGGAAATGCGGTCACCCAACCGGGATTTGGCTTGGGGCTTTCCATTGTCAAGAACCTCGTTTCACTGATGAAAGGAAAAATCGATGTGTCCAGTCACCAAGGGCTGGGAAGTATCTTTACCATTAGTCTTCCTATGGCTGCAGCCGAAAAGCAGAATGTGGAACCAACTCAGTATAGAACGAAACGACACGATTCGTTTACTGTCATTGCCATTGATGATAGCCATGTGCAACTGAGTACCATCCGTGAGGCGTTTGCATCAAACGGCATCACATGTGACACTTGTAATAATGCCACGGATTTATTGGATATGATGCGCAAAAAATCTTATGATCTGCTGATAACGGATTTGAAGATGGCTGAAGTGAACGGTATCGAGATTCTGGAAATGATGCGTATGGTGAACGTGCGTAACTCCAAGACCATTCCTGTTGTTGTTATGACAGCAGCACCAAATGTGAGTGAACAAGAACTGCTTGGCGCAGGATTTGTCGCTTGTCTGTTCAAGCCGATGTCTGACAAGGATTTGATAAACACTGCAAGAAAGTGTGTGAATGGCAAGATAGCAGAAAAACAAATAGACTTTTCTATGTTGCTGACCTACGGCAATGAAAAAGAGACTTTGGAGAATTTCGTAAAGGAAATGACTGATACATTGGGCAGTATCCGTAATGCAGCCCAAGAGGAGAACCGCAAGAAAATGTCCGATGCCATTCACCACGCAAGAAGCTCATGGATGATGGTACAATCTGACGAGTCTTTGAACTATCTTTTTGACCTGATAGAAGATTCTACATCATCAGACGACGTTATCAACCAAGCGGTTGAGGATGTTTTCGCACATGGTGAGGAAATCATCAAAGCCGCACAAAAGAAAATTGAGGAGGTAACAGCATGAAGAAAGTAATAATCATTGAAGACAGCCCGACATTTTGCAATATGTTGGGCAAGAAGTTGGAGGCGAAGGGATGGAAAACAATATTATGCTACAATTACAGAGATGGTCTGAAAGCTGTTAAGGAATCCTCAGAATGGGATGTTGTCATTTCGGATATGCGCTTGGGGAATGATAACGGCATCGACCTGTTGGAATGGATGCGTAGTAACGGCTATCAGAATCCATTTATTATCATGACATCTTACGATGAAAGCATGAGTGCCGTGAGGACTATGAAATTGGGAGCGGAAGACTATATACCGAAGAAATTGTTGCTTGATGTAGTTTATGAACGTTTGGAAGAAATCATAGACAAGCAGAAACGACTCGTCGAGTTGAATAACAAGATTGTTTACCGCAAAAGTGAGAAGTTTCGCCGTATATACAAAATGGCAGAATTGTTTGCCAAAAGCGACATGGCTGTTATGATATTGGGCGACAATGGTACTGGCAAAGAACATATAGCGGAAAAGATACATCTGCAAAGCAAAAGAGCCGACAAGCCTTTTGAGGTAGTAGATTGCGGTACGCTTTCTGCGGAACTTGCCGTTTCCGCTCTCTTCGGGCATGAGAAAGGGGCATTCACAAGTGCGGACGCAGCAAGAAAAGGTTACTTTGAATTGGCTGCTGGAGGTACGCTGTTCTTGGACGAGATAGGCAACCTGCCGAAAGACGTACAGGCGATGCTGCTGCGTGTGTTGCAATCCAAGAGCTACCGACCATTGGGAGCTACAAAAGATAAAGTGGCTGATGTGCGCATTATTGCCGCCACCAACGAAAACCTGCAAGAGGCAGTTCGGGAAGGACGATTCAGAAGCGACCTGTATTATCGACTTCACGAAGCGGTTATTGAGATTCCACGGTTGCGGGATTGCAAGGAAGATATTATGCCATTAGCTAACTTCTTCCTGAAACTATATGATAGGCATACGGACAAAGAAATAAAATGTATCAGTAAGGAAGCGCAAAGGGCACTTGTAAGCCATACATGGCCAGGTAATGTGCGTGAGTTGAAATCATGTATCATGCGAGCTATGCTGTTACGCGAGAATGAGATAATAGATGTCGAGGACTTGCAGTTGTCACAATCAACATTGACAGAAGAGGCTTTGGACTTTGATGAACAAGAACGTAAAATCAATCGAGAGCGTATCTTGTGGGCTTTGAAGCAATGCAATGGCATCAAGCGTGATGCGGCAAAAATGTTGGAAATGAGCCATACTACATTCTATGCCCGTATGAAAGAGTATGGTATTCCTACTAATAAGTTGTAACGGTATAAGAACCGTGTAAGGAAGATTGGACGAGTGTCCGGTTTTCCTTACACTATTTCTGCTTGCAATTCCATTGTGAAAATCTTATTCTCTTGATAAAGTTGCTGATTATCAGGAAATATCATCATCCTATTGTTTAGTCTGTCTTGGAATGGCATAGGTATTGGACTAATAAATGGTGTGCGCACGAATACATCAAATTAGTACAAACCCATAAAAGAGACAGCAACATGGAATACAACATATTGATAGAGACTGATTTTTTCAACTTGCTGAATGCAGGTCATAAGAACAAAGGTGGTAACGCTTTGGAGAGCTCATATCGTGAGTTTATCAAGGTTGTGGTTGATTTATGCAGCACTAACGTGAAGCAAGCGATCTTTGCACTGTCATACGCAGAGACCGAGCTTGACTTTCATCTGTCAATGCCTCATATAAAGGATTGTTTGGGAACCGTAGGCTTGTATGTGCGCAAGGCTATTGCATTTGTCCGCAGAATGCAAGAGCATGTGGCAGCAACATATCATCTTCATGTGACCACATCCACTTCAGAAGCCTCTCCGCCTGTATCATCAGAATCAAAGCCATTAGTGAAATGGACCGGCAATGCCGTTGACCTTGTAGAAATGGTATATGGCATCTGCGTCATGGGAAGCGTGAATGATGGCGATGTGAAGTTCAAGGACTTGGCGCAAGCCATGTACCAGTTCTTTGGTATCAAAGCCAAGGACTGCTATCGTTTCTATACCGACATCAGAAGACGCAAGAACCATAGTCGTACTTATTTCCTTGACAGAATGCAGGAGAAGTTGAACGACAAAATGCGAAAGGATGATGAATTGGAAAGAATGAGACGATAATCGAGGTGTTTCTTATGTTATTTCTGAAAAAGATTAAAAACTTTTGGTGTTGCCACAAAAATGTTGTAGTTTTGTGGCAAAATAAAGAAGAATGGCAACGAATAGTGCTTATAACGAGATAAAAAGGAAAATAACGTCTTCCAAACGGGGAACATTGTTCTTTCCCGATTCATTCGCTCAAATGGCATCATCCGATGCAATAAGGTCAGCTTTGGTGCGTTTGTGCAAAGATGGAGACATAATAAGAGTGGCACAAGGCATCTATTGCTATCCAAAAAATGACACAAAATGGGGAGGCGGAGTTGTACCGCCATCCATTGAAGACATTGCCAATGGCATTGCTAAACGTGATAAAGTTAGAATTGTTCCGACAGGTGCGTATGTGTTGAATGTATTAGGACTGTCAAAACAAGTGCCGGCAAATGTGGTGTTCTTTACAGATGGGTCTTCTCGCAAGGTTTCTGTAGGCAAAGGTAACGGAATCCTTTTCAAGCATACATCTGAGATGAGAACATTTGCTTATCGCTCAAAGCTTATGCTGTTGATAGTAATGGCTCTCCGTGAAATCGGTGAAGAAAATATAACAGAACTACAGATGAACATCATAAGAGGTCATTTGGAAAAAGTGCCAACAGACGATTTTCAAAAAGACATCTTGTTGGCTCCCATCTGGGTTCGTAAAAAATTGCAACAAGTATGAATTATCAAGATATAGAAAAACTTGCTTCCTTAAAGGAAAGCAACAATTTGGAGTTTAAGGAATCGACAGGTCAATTAGACCGTTCGATGGAGACTCTATGTGCGTTTCTCAACTGTGAAGGTGGTACTATTCTTTATGGTGTAAAGGATAATGGTAAGATTATAGGCCAAGAGGTATCTGACAATACTAAACGCTCTATTGCTGAGGCGGTCAATAGAATTGAGCCTTTTGTAGAGTTGGAAATCTCGTATGTTCCTATTCTTGAGACTGACAAATATGTGATAGCCATTCATGCGGAATGCCAACGATTCATGCGTCCTTTCACTTATAAGGGAAGGGCTTATATGCGCATTGAAAGTACCACAACCTTTATGCCACAGGAACGGTATAACCATCTCTTAATGGAAAGAGGCGGAAAATATGGATGGGAAGCAATGATAAACTCCGATTTGAAGATAACCGATTTGGATGAGAATGCCATTCTCGGTGCTGTCCGTGAGGGAATAAGAAACGGAAGACTTCCTGAAACAACCATTCGCGAGGAGATACCTGTAATCTTGAAAAAGTTTGGCTTGTTCCATGATGGTAAACTGAACAATGCAGCCGCCGTGTTGTTTGGTAAGGATTTGTATGGATACCCACAATGTCTTGTGCGTATGGCTCGTTTCAAAGGAACAACAAAAGAAGAGTTTATAGACAACCAACGTGCGGAAGGTAACATTTACGAATTGCTTGATGCCGCAATGGCATTTTTCTTTAAGCATCTCTCACTGTCTGGTAAGATAAACGGTCTTTATCGTGATGAAGAGTTGAGCATTCCGTACAAGGCTTTAAGAGAGAGTTGCATCAACTCACTTTGCCATCGCTCGTATCATCAACCGGGTAGTTCTGTAAGCATCGCTATCTACGATGACCGTGTTGAAATACGAAATACGGGAACTTTTCCTGCCGACTTGCCTATAGAACGTCTTATGCAGGAACATGACTCCAAACCACAGAATCCCATCATTGCCAACGTACTCTATAAGAGCAAGATATTGGAGAGTTGGGGACGTGGAATAGGTACAATGGTCGATGAATGCAAACGTGTAGGCTTGCCTGCTCCAGAATTCAATACTGATGGCAATTTTGTGTGGGTCGTATTCAAATACAACAGGAACAGTGTGGTAGTTACCCCACAGTTACCCCACAGTTACCCCACAGTTACCCCACAGTTAATGAAAGTAATTACTGTAATAAGAGATAACATGATGGCCGCCAAGGAGATAATGGAATGTATAAAGTTGAAAGACAAGACTTATTTCCTTGATAAATATCTATATCCTGCAATGGAAGAAGGCTATGTTGAACAACTATATCCTGAAAATCCGAAACATCCAAAACAGAAATATATGCTTACAGAAAAAGGCAAGACATTATTGAAATAGGAAAAGAAAAGGCAGTGGAATAAATCGCCACTGCCTTTTCTTTTCCTATTTTTGTATCAAATGCTTCAAGTTTTCGTCACCTGCGATGCGTTCCAGTTCATCCTTGACAATCTGTTTGACATCCTCCTTTATCCGATTGTAGTTGTCCTGTATGGCTTGTTTCATGCAGTCGTTGCCATCGGCATCCTTAAAATCATTGATTATAGGGATGGGCTTATAGTTGCTTTCCTCTCGCTTTACCTTTTCCGTATCAACCACAATCTCAGCATGGAAAATCTTCTGTTCTATGCGCTCGTTGAAATTATCGGAAACCGAGCCGACAAACATGCCTTGGGTAAGACCGCTGATTTTGCTCGGTGGGATGAGACTGTCCATCTGGGTATTGATAGATGTAGAGACATCCTGACGATTGATGGAAATGGACTGGCGCTTTTGGAGCACTTTTCCAAAACGCTCGGATAAAGTCTTGGCGGTCTCGCCAACGACCTGTCCGCTGAAGATATTACCAACGGTATTGATAACCACCTTTGCCTCCTTGTCTCCATAATCACGGACCAACTGCGAGAAGTCCTGAAAGCCCAAGCAGACGGCAACCTTGTTGCTTCGTGCCGTGGCAATCAGGTTATCCAAGCCTTTGAAATAGATGGTTGGCAACTCGTCAATGATAACGGATGATTTGAGTTGTCCCTTCTTGTTGATGAGTTTCACGATGCGGCTGTTGTACAAGCCGAGTGCAGCACCATAAATGTTCTGACGGTCGGGATTGTTGCCGACACAGAGAATCTTCGGTTCTTCGGGATTGTTGATATCGAGTGTAAACTCGCTTGCGGACATCACCCAGTATAGTTGTGGTGAGATCATTCGTGACAGCGGAATCTTTGCGCTTGCAATCTGACCCGCCAACTGTTCCATTGCCCCACCTTGCCAGGCATCCATGAACGGAGATAGGTAGTTCTCCAGTTCGGGATAGCTCGTCAGGATTGGAAAGACATCTTCGTATCTGCGGTTAAGCAATTCTATGGCATGAGGAAAGGTGCAATACTTTCCGTTTTTGTAGATTCTTAGATACCAAATGATGGCTGCAAAGAGGATAATCGGACTCTCCACGAAGAAGTCGCCCTGCTTCTGAACCCACGTCTTGTTGAGGTTAAGCATGATGGTGTATGCACTCTCATAAGCATCGGAAATGTCACTCATAAAATCAGGGTGAATCGGGTTGCAGCGGTGACTTCTGCGAGGATCATCGAAGTTGATAACGTAGAATTGAGGTTTGACCTTATATCCATTCTGATGGTTCATCATGTGGTTGTAGGCAATCGTCGAAAGGTCGGAAAACTTGAAATCATAGATATACATTGAATACCCCTTCTCTATCTGCTGTTTGATGTAGTTGTTCACTACAGCAAAGGACTTACCACTACCCGGTGTACCTAACACGATGGTCGCTCGGAACGGATTGACCACGTTGATCCATCCTCTCTGCCATTTCTTCTTGTAATAGAATCGTGTTGGCAGATTGACGGAATACTCGTTCTCCATTAGTTTGGTCTCCTGCATGAAGCTCTCGTTCTCATTATTGAAGACATCCTCCATGAGGTTGTGCTTCAAGAGTCTGCTCATCCAGAGTCCGCCCATCAACAGGCAGATATAACCCGCTGTCATTGTAAAGATGTACAACGTTGCATTGCCCAAATGAGATATAGGCAATAATAATATCCACCAGTTGAGGAAGAACAGACAGGAGCCAACGGCAAGAACCGTCCAAATCCTGTTCCAACTCATCTTTTCCGCTTTCACGCCTTTGGTTCCCAGACATGAGAGTGCCAGGAGCAGAAGCGAAAATAGCTTGGTATAGAGGATGGAATGGAATAAACCGCCTGTACGGTTGAAGTTGATAAGGATTCTGTCAACAACCCCGATTGTCACTCCCCACATGTGCATTGCCTCGTAGCAATACCAATATACATTCATAATAGCGAGAATTATACTCACGGCACGGAGAAAATCCATAATTTTCCCCAATGCTCTCAAATCGTCTTCTTGTGCCATTGTTTTTCTGTTTTGAAGTTATACCTTGATAATACGATTAAAGGTTTCTCCCTTTTCGCTTTTTTTTCTTTCTGCGTAACTCTCTATCGAATGCTGCTTCCTGTGCCTCGTTGGAAGAACCATTCCCTGCCATAAGTCCAAGACCGCTGCCGTACTCATCGAACAAGCCAGAACCATGATATTCCTGTTCCGGCATTGTGCCATCTTCCTTCGGGATGGTAAGTGGTATCGGCTGCTCATTCTCGTAAGGCAAGGTGAAGTGCTCCTGCAGGGCATTGGCAGAAAGATTCGTTCCAAGCCTTGAACCATTGAAAACGCTTTGGGTGCGGTGGTCAATGAATGTTGCTCCGTAGATACGGCCGTCAGCTGTATGTCGGAAAACGACATCAATGCCCTTTGCTTTCAGCAGTTCTATGAACTTATCCTTATGGTACGTCTGTTTCAACACTGCTTCTACGCTATGTTTGGTCATCTCGGAGAGTTTCTTGTCCTCCTTAAACTTCTTGGCCGAATAAGCGAACCGCTTTTCTATCGCCTCCACACCGACAGTCTTATCAATCTTGGAAGCCTTGAAAGGATTTCCAACTTTGTTGCCCTGTCCGTCCGTGGCAGAATAGACAAAACCGTGATACTCACGACCGCCAACTTCGCCTCTGACTTCCTCCAAAGATATATTATATAAGGAGAGAAGTGCACGGTACTCGCCCAATGACTGGAACCTGTAGGTGGCGCAGAGAGATTTTACTGTGTTGGCAACCTGCTTCTTCACATTGCCTTGGCTTACATCCACCTTACGAAGTGGATTGTCTGTCTGGCGTTGCTTGCGGTCCGCCTTGTGGAGATTGTACTTCTCCTCCAAGTCACGGGTGATAGCCTTGCTCCTATGGTAGTTGTATCGGCTATCCAAACACTTGCCGTTTTCATCCACCCGGATGGTCACGATGTGCATGTGATGACGGTCGATGTCCTCATGCTTGTAAACCATGTATGGCTGGTTGCCATATCCCATGCGTTCCAAGTATTCACGGGCGATGTTCTCCATGTCCATATCCGTCAGCACATCATCGGGATGCGGATTCAAGGATATATGCACGACAGGCTTCTCTGTTCTGATGTGCGGAGAAAGGTATCGCTGGAAATCACGCAAGGCATTGGCGATGCTCGTCTTTCCCGAACAATCATCGAAGATTTTGTTCGTTGCCAAGAGCTTTCCCTCTTCCTTGTTAATCTTCTCACCATTGTATGCCAGTGCGCCATACAATGAACTTCCGAAACTTATCTTTGCGACCATCTTTCCTCAAACTTATGGGTTAGTTCAACAATCTCACGGGTAAGAGAGACCAGTTCCCTGGTGCAGTTCTCCAGCTTATAGAGCAAAGCCATTGCCTTTTTCTCTGAGAAATGACAGCGGAGTTCCTTGACAACCTGGTTGTAGTTGTTGCCAATCATTCGGTACTGCGAGTGAAAAGAAGAAAGCTTGGTGTAGTATTCCACCAGTGTCTTGTCCTCGCGCAGCACCTTGAACGGCTCGCCGAAGATGCGTGCCTTGGCAAAAACAGCCTTTGCCTTCACATCAGTCTGCTCATACATGACGAGGAATTTCATCCACTCGTCATCGTCGAACCGAAGCATCACATGGTGCGACTTCGGGTTCAGCTTGGGGATTCGTCCCCCTCGTTTTCTTTCTGTGTTCATATTAAAATGGATTAAGTGGTACATGCGACAATAATGGAATTGCACAAACTATCGTCAGATTGGAACATGGGGAGCCCGACTTCGGAGAGGCTACCAACCCGGCAGGGCAAGGTCTTTGGAGAGTAACTCCAAAGGTTTTGAGTAACTCAAAACATACCTTGCTATGTCTTTGAGGACATAAAAATCCGCTTAGGGTGGATTGAAGTTAGCCTTCGTAAGAAGCTGTCCCCATCCCGAATGGAAGCTGTTCGGGAAATCCAGTCCTTTGCGGAGCATCAAGCCTTAGTTCTTCTCGGAACGATATGGATGCGCCATCCATTGCTTTGCCTTTCGGGTGCAAAATTACGGCTAAAAAAGCGCCCTTGGAACAGATGCACCCCAGACAACCACTGCAACTATCGGCAACATGCTGCCACAGGATTTGAAAACCATTGTTTTTCGGATTTTTCGTTGTTACTTTGCAGCCGTAAACATCGAACTAATGATTTGAAAATATGGTGAAACAAGCATTTGTAGAAGTGAATAAATCTGTCATTATTGCAGTATCGCCTTGCATCAATGATGCGCTACTGACGTACAGACTTACTGATTCACTGTCGTACTGTCGTATGGAAATGATAAAGCATTGCAATGGTTCAAGGTCTCCATAATGAAGCAATGAATTATAGACATGGACTCTTATGTGTCCACATCGTTAAATTGGCAGAATATTATAGAAGTGAGTTATCAACAATTTAAAAAGTTAAAGATATGAGTAAAACAAGATTTGTTGCATTCGCGACACAGAAAGGTGGAATAGGAAAGTCCACCATCACGGCTCTTGTAGCCAACTACTTTCACAATGTCAAGGGCTACAATGTGGCGGTTATAGATTGTGACGAGCCACAATACAACCTTGCAGACCTGCGAGACGAGGAACTGGAACTCATCAAAAGCAGCGACTATTTCAAGGCGCAAGCCTGTGAGCATTTCAAAAAGCTGGGCAAGAAGTCCTTCAGCGTAACGAGAAGCAATGCACTCAACGCACTTGATGACGCAGAGAAAGTGTTGGAGGAATCTGAGGTTGAACCCGACTTTATTTTCTTTGACATGCCTGGGACTATCAAAAGTGAGGGCGTCATGAAGACCTTGTCTCAGATGGATTACATCTTTGTACCCGTCAGCGCAGACCGCTTTGTTGTAGAAAGCGCAATGAGCTTCATGCAGTTGTTCCACGACAACTTTTTGACACAGGGTTGGTCGGTCACCAAGAAACTTGCTTTCTTTTGGACAATGGTTGACAAACGAGAACGCACGAGTTTGTATGATGTATATGAAGGTATGTTCAAGTCTCTTGACTATTCGGTTCTCAACACACGACTGCCAGACAGCAAACGTTTCAGAAGAGAGCTGTCGGAGAACAGAAAGGCAGTGTTCCGTTCCACCATCTTTCCATCAGACCCAAACCTGTTGCGAGGGAGTGGCATCAAGGAGTTGTCCGACGAGATTTGTGAAATCATAAAGACATGAGCCTATGGTAAGCAGAAAAATCAACACTGACGCAATAGATGAAAATCTGCTCATTGCCTCTATTGGCAAGAGCAAGATTGGCACGACAACGGCATCCATTCTTGACGGAGCTTCCCAAAACCCAGTGAAGGATACCGAAGAGAAAGAAGAGGGTGAAAAGAAAAATCCACGTTCACAGATGGATAAGCCTGCAGCCCCACGCAAGCCATCCAAGGTTTCTTCTGAAAGTTATGATGCTGCATTTCTCAAACGAAACGAGATAAAGACTCGTCAATGCGTTTATATCAGTCGTGAGATACACAAGAGAATTTCGAGGATTGTCAGTGTGCTCGCAAAGCATGAGTTGACAGTTGGTGGTTATATCGACCTTATTCTTGAGAGACATCTTGAAGAGAACCAGGAAGAAATCAACGGCTTGCTGAGAAAAGAGATAGATGACTGGAATGTATGACAAATAAAAAGGAATAAGCATGACAATGGAAAGTATATTCATGATAGTTTTGGTTGCATTCAATGTCTGGACTATCTATTTTTACAACAAGTTGCTCCTTGAAGTTGCGAACAATAAGGAAGAAGAGGAAAAGCCACCCATCGACCCGATGGCACTTGTAGGCAAAAGCCTTTTCAAAGTGTCCCAACTGCGAAAGAAAGAAGAAACGGTACAGAAGCAAACTGAGTCAGAGCCTGTGTCTGAGAATGACGTGACATTCGAGGATCCACCAAAGAACACGGCAAGGATTCCTGATGAACTACTGGATGATGTGTTTACAAATGTCCGCATAGAAGATGTCGGTGTGAAGTATTCAGACGATGAGGACGATGCCGATGTACCGCAAGCAAAAGGAACAAGTTTTGAGGACATAGATACAGCCGTGAAGACGGTCAAGGCTTCAAAAGCTACGGACAAGGAGAAACGACATGCAGGAAAGGTCTTCCACGAGATGGATGGTAACCAATTCTATGAGAAATTCATGGAGAACAGCAAGGAGTGCAAGAAAAACATTCATGAATTTGTCACCTTCTACCTGCAAACTCACAAGATAGAAGAAATATCCAAGTCAAAGAAGGTGTTTAAAGTGCCAGACAGCATAGAGGACTTCAATATCCTCGATTTTGTATAACAATAAAATTTAGAGAACAATGGAAAGAAACAGAAAAAGAAAGAATGGTGCGACAAAGGAATACATCAGTATTCAGTCCACAGTGAATGTAACCGTGTCGTCCCAAGCAGAAAAAAGAGTTGGGTATATAGACAAGTTTATGTCCAAAGCCGACTTTACTGCAAGAAATGGTAAACAGGTATGCATCAAAGAAGAGACACATGAGCGCATTATGAAGTTTGTGAATGTGGTTGGTAAAGGACAGGCTACTGTAGCAAGTTTCATAGACAACATCATCAACGAGCATTTTGCTATCCATGCTGCCGAAATCAAGGCTGCTTTTGATGAGGGACTCAAGGCATATCGCCTCTAACAATAATTTTAAAGTACACCAATGAAAAAGAAAGACTACGGCTAAAATCTCAGTTCGCCACTGAATCCACAAGTCGGCATCATGCCGCATTAGTAAACAAAAGTATCAATCGCCAGACGGGATCATCCAATCCCCAAGGCACAGACAAAAAACGATTTATGAACAAGAAAAACAGAATCATTCTTCTCGCTGCGATGATTTTCGCAGCCGTATCACAGACATTCGCGCAAGGCAACGGACTTGCAGGTATCAACGAAGCAACAAGTATGGTGACCTCCTACTTCGACCCGGGCACGAAGCTCATCTACGCCATCGGTGCCGTGGTGGGTCTCATCGGAGGCATCAAGGTGTATGGCAAGTTCTCATCTGGCGACCCCGACACGAGCAAGACTGCCGCAAGCTGGTTCGGAGCCTGCATCTTCCTCATCGTGAGCGCAACCATCCTCCGCTCATTCTTCTTATAATATAATAAGGTATAAGACTTATGGCTGACTACCCAATCAACAAGGGCATCGGTCATTCGGTTGAGTTCAAGGGACTGAAGGCACAGTACCTCTTCATCTTCGCAGGTGGACTGCTTGCCGTCTTCTTCCTTGTGGTAGTCCTCTATATGGCAGGTGCGGACCAACTGGTCTGCATCGGCTTGGGTCTCACGCTCGGATCATTGCTTGTATGGGGAACATTCCATCTGAACAACAAGTACGGAGAGCATGGACTGATGAAGCTCCTTGCCGCCAAGAGCCATCCACGCTATATCCTCAACCGAAGGAAAACAAACCGAATGTTCAAACATAAAAAGAAAGAAGAATGAGAAATATCAGAAAATCAAGCACCCTTGAGAGCAAGTTTCCGCTGCTTGCCGTGGAGCAAGGCTGCATCATCTCCAAGGATGGCGACATCACGGTCGCCTACGAGGTAACGCTCCCCGAAATCTTCACGGTAACATCGCAGGAGTATGAGTCGGTACATGCCGCATGGTGCAAGGCTATCAAGGTGCTGCCCGACTACAGCATCGTACACAAGCAGGACTGGTTCGTGAAAGAGAACTATGCGCCGGACTTGCAGAATAGCGACATGAGCTTTCTGTCAAGAAGCTATGAGCGACACTTCAATGAGCGTCCTTACCTGCATCACCAGTGTTACCTGTTCCTTACCAAGACCTCCAAGGAGCGCATGGCACACCAGAGCAATTTTTCCACCTTGTGCCGTGGGCATATCATCCCCAAGGAAATCAAGGACAAGGAAATGGTAGCAAGATTCCTTGATGCCGTGGAGCAGTTCGCAAGAATCATCAACGACTCCGGCTATATCTCCTTACGCAGACTGACGGATGAGGAAATCACAGGCACGGAACGGACAACGGGACTTGTAGGCAAGTACCTCTCGCTCTCCACGGAGAACGTGCAATGTTTGGAGGATATGGAATTGTCTGCAAGTGGTATGCGTATCGGAAACAAACTCCTATGCCTTCATACCTTGTCGCAAACGGAAGACCTTCCTACGGAAGTATCTACGGACAACCGCTTTGAGCGATTGTCCACTGACCGAAGTGACTGCCGACTATCTTTTGCCGCTCCAGTTGGCTTGCTGTTGTCCTGCAACCATATCTATAACCAGTATGTCTTCATAGACAACAGTGACGAGACCTTGCAGAAGTTCGAGAAGACCGCACGTAACATGCACTCGCTGTCAAGGTACAGCCGACAGAACGCCATCAACAAGGAATGGATTGACGAGTATCTGAACGAGGCTCACTCACAAGGCTTGCAGTCTGTCCGTGCCCATTTCAATGTCCTGGCATGGGGCGAGGATATGGAAGAGTTGAAGCATCTTCGCAATGATGTGGGCAGTCAGTTGGCAAGTATGGAATGTGTGCCACGCCACAACACGGTGGACTGCCCGACACTCTTCTGGGCGGCAATACCCGGCAACGAGGGCGATTTTCCGTCAGAGGAAAGTTTCCATACCTTCATTGAGCAGTCAGTGTGCCTCTTCACGGAGGAAACCAACTATATAGATTCTCCCTCACCGTTCGGCATCAAGATGGCAGACCGCATCAGTGGCAAGCCGCTGCACATTGACATCTCTGACCTGCCGATGAGAAAGGGCGTGACAACCAACCGCAACAAGTTCGTGCTCGGACCCTCGGGAAGCGGGAAGTCCTTCTTCATGAATCACCTCGTCAGACAGTATTACGAGCAAGGCACGCATGTGGTCTTGGTCGATACGGGAAACTCCTACCAGGGACTCTGCGAGATGATCAACAGAAAGACAGGCGGAAAGGACGGTATCTACTATACCTATACGGATGAGAGTCCCATCTCGTTCAATCCGTTCTTCACCGAGGATAAGGTCTTTGACATCGAGAAGCGAGAGAGCATCAAGACATTGCTCCTGACGCTTTGGAAGAAGGACAACGAGCCTGCCACACGAGCGGAAGAGGTCGCATTGTCGAATGCCGTGTCGCTCTACATCGGTAAACAGAAAGAGGAAAGCGACATCGTTCCATGCTTCAATACCTTCTATGAGTTTGTGGGAACGGAATACCGCAAGGTGCTGGAAGAAAAGAAAGTCCGTGAGAAAGATTTTGATATAGACGGATTCCTCAACGTGCTTGAACCTTACTACAAAGGTGGTGAGTACGACTATCTGCTTAATTCCGACAAGGAACTTGACCTGCTGCACAAGCGGTTCATCGTTTTCGAAATAGATGCCATCAAGGATCACCCCATTTTGTTCCCTGTCACGACTATCATCATTATGGAGCTGTTCATCAACAAGATGCGCCGCCTGAAAGGCATCCGTAAGATGATAGTGATAGAAGAAGCATGGAAAGCGATAGCTTCGGCAAACATGGCTTCCTATATCAAGTATCTCTATAAGACGGTCAGAAAATTCTTCGGTGAGGCGGTTGTGGTAACACAGGAAGTCGAGGACATCATTTCATCAGCCATCGTGAAGGACAGTATCATCAACAACTCAGACTGCAAGATACTCCTTGATCAGAGGAAGTTCATGAACAAGTTCGAGCAGATACAGTCATTGCTCGGATTGACGGAAAAGGAGAAGTCGCAGATTCTCTCCATCAACCAGTCCAACGACCCGTCACGTCTCTACAAGGAAGTATGGATAGGACTCGGCGGAACGCAGTCGGCAGTATATGCCACAGAGGTGTCCACGCAGGAATATCTCGCCTATACGACTGAGGAAAGTGAGAAACTGGAGGTAAGGGCATTGGCGGAGAAACTCGGTGGTGACATGGAAGCCGCCATCCGGCAGCTTGCAGAGGACAAACAAGAGAACAAGTAAATTTATTATCCACTTAATCCAAAAGTAAAATGAGAACAAAAGTAATCATGACAATCTGCCTGTTCCTGCTGATGGTGGGAAAGGCAAGCGCACAGTGGTCTGTCATAGATCCTACCAACATTGCGCAGAGTATCATCAACTCGTCCAACAACATCGTCCACACATCTTCGACGGCTCAGAACATGATCAACAACTTCAAGGAGACCGTGAAAATTTACGAGCAGGGCAAGAAGTACTACGATGCGCTGAAGTCGGTGAACAACCTCGTCAAGGACGCACGCAAGGTGCAGCAGACCATCCTCATGGTGGGTGACATCACGGACATCTACATCAACAACTACCAGAAGATGATGCACGATGACAATTTCTCCGTGGAGGAACTCTCCGCTATAGGCTTCGGCTACACCAAACTGCTGGAGGAAAGCAACGATGTGCTGACAGAACTGAAGAATGTGGTGAACATCACGACCCTTTCCATGACGGACAAGGAGCGAATGGACGTGGTGGAGCGCTGCTACTCGAAGATGAAGCGTTATCGCAATCTCGTGAGCTACTACACCAACAAGAACATTTCCGTGAGTTATCTGCGTGCCAAGAAGAAAAACGACCTTGACCGCATCATGGGACTCTACGGCAAGTCAAACGAGAAATACTGGTAGCCTATGGATTTCGAGAATCTTCACCAGATACTGCGTTCCCTGTATGACGAGATGATGCCGTTGTGTTCCGACATGACGGACATCGCCAAGGGACTTGCAGGACTTGGGGCGCTGTTCTATGTTGCCCTGAGGGTTTGGCAGTCACTGTCAAGGGCAGAGCCGATAGACGTATTTCCGTTGCTCCGTCCGTTTGCCATTGGACTTGCCATCATGTTCTTCCCGACCATCGTGCTCGGTACGCTCAACAGCGTGATGAATCCCATCGTGCAAGGTACACATTCCATGTTGGAGACACAGACCTTCGACATGAATGAATACCGGGCGCAGAAAGACAAACTGGAGTATGAGGCGATGAAACGCAATCCGGAAACTGCATACCTTGTAAGCAACGAGGAGTTTGACAAGCAGCTTGACGAACTCGGCTGGTCACCCGGCGACGTGGTGACAATGGCAGGAATGTATGTGGAGCGTGGCATGTACAGCATGAAGAAGAGCATCCGTGATTTCTTCCGTGAACTGCTGGAGCTGCTGTTCCAAGCCGCTGCACTGGTCATAGACGTGCTGAGGACATTCTTCCTCATCGTCCTGTCCATCCTCGGACCGCTTTGTTTCGCCATATCGGTATGGGACGGATTCCAGTCCACGCTGACGCAATGGTTCTGCAGGTACATACAGATTTATCTCTGGTTACCCGTTTCGGACTTGTTCAGTACCATCCTTGCCAAGATACAGGTGCTGATGCTGCAAAACGACATCGAGGCATTGCAGAACGATCCGAACTTTTCCATTGAGGCAAGCAACGGTGTTTACATCGTTTTCCTCATCATCGGAATCATCGGTTACTTCACCATACCGACCGTGGCGGGATGGATCATACAGGCAGGTGGCGGCATCGGCAACTACAACCGGAACGTGAACACGGCAGGCTCACTTGGCGGAAGCATCGCAGGAGCAACGGCTGGAAATGTGGCAGGACGTGCCGGAAGGCTCATCAAGAGCGGATTTAAGAAAATATAGTCATTCATGAACAATACAACGAAAAGAAAAATGGAATTCAAGTCATTGAAGAATATCGAGACCTCGTTCAGACAGATACGCCTGTTCTGCATCGTCCTCGTCATCGGTTGCGCTGTTGTTGCAATATGCTCGGTGGTGTTCGCATTCCGATTTGCGGAGAAGCAGCGCGAGAAGATATACGTCCTTGATGGAGGCAAGTCGCTGATGCTCGCCCTCTCGCAAGACCTCTCACAGAACAGACCTGCCGAGGCAAGGGAACACGTGAGACGCTTTCATGAGCTGTTCTTCACGCTATCACCGGAGAAGAGTGCTATCGAGCACAACGTGAAACGAGCCTTGCTGCTGGCGGACAAGAGCGCATACAACTATTACCAGGACTTTGCGGAGAAAGGTTTTTATAACCGACTTATTGCGGGAAACATCAACCAGTCGCTGCAAGTGGACAGCGTGGTCTGTAACTTTGATAACTACCCTTATCAAGCCAAGACCTACGCACGGCAGGTAATACTCCGAGAGAGCAATGTGACGGAGAGAAGTCTTGTCACCGTATGCAGGTTGGTGAACGCCACACGCTCCGATGATAACCCGAATGGTTTTACCATTGAAGGTTTCACCATTGTGGAGAACAGGGACATCAGTACAGTAGAACGATAAAAATAGCAAGAATGGAAAATCCAATTAAGACAATCCAAGAAAAGGTGAATGGTATGAAGGGAAGACTGCGTGACAGGCTGGATTCCCTTCCGCCAAGGGTGAGACTGAAAGTCGTGCTCGTCATGTTCGGCTTGTTTGCCCTCTGTAGCCTTTACATGATAGGTTCAGCCATCATCAACTTCGGAAACGGCAAGACCTCAAATATAGAGGTTGAGCATATTGAGAGTGTAAAGTTGCCTACCGACAAGGGGCAGCAAGTGACCAACCTGAATGAATTGATACATGGAGAAGGAGAAGAATGACAAGGTGGAGCCGGATAAGGCTCCAAAGGAAAAGAAGCCTTTGACAGAGGAACAGCGTATCAAGCGCAACAAGATGATAGCCATACCGTGCATGTGTCTCGTCTGTGCATTGGTGTTATGGCTTATCTTCAAGCCGTCTGCATCAGAGGGTGAGAAAGGCAGCAAGGGATTCAACATGGAAATGCCCGATGCGGAGAAGACAGATGTGGAGGCAGACAAGCGCAAGGCATACTCCAAGGAGGATCTTGCCAACAAGCAAAAGGAAAAAAGCAGAGCAATGAACACTCTTGGTGAGTACATACCAGGCATTGATTCGACTGCATCCGATCAAGGCAAGGATTTTGACCTAATGCAGTCTGGGCAGCAGCCAACAAAAGTGGAAAGACAGGAGGCGGATGCCATCCGCTCGTCTGCCGAGGCATACCAAACCTTGAACACGACCTTGGGCGGTTTCTATGAACAGCCACAGCAAGGGGGAAGCAGCGAAGATGCTGAGTTGAGGAAACGTCTTGATGAGCTGGAAGCAAGCATGATGCAACAGGAAAGCAAGCGTTCCAATATGGACGAGCAAGTTGCCCTTATGGAGAAGTCCTATCAACTTGCGGCAAAGTACATGCCTGGTGGAAATGCCAATGCAGCAAGTCCTTCATCAGCAGAAACTGCAACAGAGGAAAACAAGGAAGCTGTCACCAAGGGCAAGAAAGCCAAGATTACACCTGTAAGGCAAGTTCAAAGGCGTGTAGTCTCGTCCTTGAACCGCCCCATGAGTAACGGGGAGTTTGTAGCCTCTTACTCGGAAAAGGCTTCGGCAAGGTTCAATACCGCCATCGGAAGAGGTGGTGTTTCCGACAAAAACACGATTTCTGCCTGCATCCACGGCAACCAGACCATAACGGACGGACAGGCAGTAAGGTTGAGATTGTTGGAATCTATGCGTGTCGGCAATAGGGAGATACCACGAAATTCTGTCATTGTCGGAGTGGCACGATTGCAAGGCGAAAGGCTTTCCATAGCCTTGAAGTCCATTGAGCACAACGGCATGATTATCCCGATTGAGCTTGCCGTCTATGACAATGACGGTCAGGAGGGCATCTTCATTCCGAAGTCGATGGAGGTTGACGCAGCCAAGGAAGTCGGTGCCAACATGGGAAACTCGCTGAACAGCAGCATCAACATTTCCTCCAATGCCGGTGCCCAACTTGCCTCCGACTTGGGAAAAGGTGTCATACAAGGCGTGTCGCAGTATATCTCCAAGAAGATGCGTACCGTCAATATACACCTGAAGGCTGGCTACAGGGTCATGCTCTACCAAGAGGAAGATTAGCCGAAAGGCAACAACATTTATACCACTTAATTCAAAAGTTTAATTAAAAGCAAACCAAAATGAAAAAGACAACAATCATGTTCGCCATTATGCTGGGCGTAGCCTGCACTGCATCAGCGCAGAAGACAGGCAAGAAAAAAGCGCAGAAGTCTGTAAAGACTGAGCAAGTAAGTAATGTTTCTTCCGACCAGGAAGAGAAACTGACCTTGACCAAGGAGGTGTATCCGCAGAAGGAAGAGAACAGCAACCTCTATCACGGCTTGACCAAGAAGCTGACCTTCGACCGCATGATTCCACCTCATGGTTTGGAAGTGACTTATGACAAGACGGTTCATATTCTCTTTCCTGCCTCTGTCAAGTACGTTGACTTGGGTTCAGAGGACCTTATTGCTGGCAAGGCGGACGGTGCAGAGAATGTTATCCGTGTAAAAGCAGCCGTGAAGAACTTCAAGAAAGAGACCAATATGAGCGTCATCACGGAGGATGGCTCATTCTACACCTTCAATGTGAAGTATGCCAAGGAACCGCTCATGCTCAATATCGAGATGGCGGACTTCATCCATGACGGTGAGGCGGTGAACCGTCCGAACAATGCGCAGGAGATTTATCTCAAGGAGTTGGGCAAGGAAAGTCCCATGCTGGTACACCTCATCATGAAGTCCATCCATAAGGAGAACAAACGCAAGGTGAAGCACATCGGCAGCAAGCGTTTCGGGATCCAGTATCTTTTGAAGGGCATCTATGTACACAGCGACTTGCTGTATTTCCACACAGAAATCAAGAACCAGAGCAACGTGCCGTTTGACGTGGACTATATTACGTTCAAGGTGGTGGACAAGAAGGTGGCGAAGCGAACCGCCATTCAGGAGCAGGTGCTTCTTCCTGTCCGTGCCTACAACTATGTGGTGCGTGTGGCTGGCAAGAAAACGGAGCAGACGGTGTTCTGCTTGCCGAAATTTACCATTCCTGACGACAAGGAGCTTGTCGTGGAGATGAACGAGAAGGAAGGCGGTCGCCGTCAGTCGTTTGTCGTGGAGAACAGCGACTTGGTGCGAGCTTTGACAATCAACGAACTTAGCGTGAAGTAACGGATGAAAAGAAGAAACATTGCAATCATGGCGATGCTTGCCCTCACCGCAGGGCAGGCATTCGCCCAACGATGCCTTCCTCAGATGAAAGGCATTGAGGTGAAGGTCGGCATGGCTGACGGAGTATATAACGGCAAGAAGTCCTGCAAGGCTGGCTATTATGCAGGTCTCGGACTTTCGAGCTATACCAAGGGTGGTGACAAGTGGATATATGGGGCGGAATATCTGCAAGTACATCAGCCTTACCGTAACACTTCCGTTCCAATAGCACAAATGACGGGCGAGTTCGGTTATTCCTACAACTTCCTTTCCGACAACAGCAAGACAGTGCTGTTCTATATCGGAGGTACGGCACTGGCTGGCTATGAGTCCGTAAACTGGGGCAAGAGAACCATGTCGGACGGAGCGACCTTGCAGAACAAGGGAGCACTTATATATGGTGGTGCCGTGGCATTGGAAACGGAAATATACCTGTCGGATGCTATAGCTTTGACCGCTTCCGTTAAGTAAAGGCTTGTGTGGAGCAGCAGTACAGAACATTTCCACACGCAGTTTGGTATTGGCATGAAGTTCATCATCAACTAAAACAGTGAGCCTATGGACATCAATGAAATCAAACAAGTGCCTATCGTGGACTTTCTCTATATTCTCGGCATTGAGCCTGTCAAGCACAAGGCTTCGGGACTTTGGTATCATGCGCCATACCGCAACGACCGCAATCCTTCGCTTCGGGTATCAACGGACAAGAATGTCTGGTATGATTATGGCATCGCCAGAGGTGGTGACATCTTCAACCTCGCAGGAGAGTTCATCAACAGCAATGAGTTTGTGGCGCAAGCCAAGTTCATATCAGAAACGCTTGGTGGTAGCTTCTCGACATCGTTTCCGCATCATCAAAGGATAGCGGAAAAGGCTGTGAAGGCGAAAGGCAATCCCTTTAGTGATATTGTGGAAAAGCCTTTGAGTCATCCTGCTCTCAGGCAGTACTTGCGTGAGCGTGGCATATCGGCAGACGTGGCGAGCCGTTTCTGCTGTCAGGTGGAATACCGATACAATGGCAAACAGTTTTTTGCTGTCGGTTTCAAGAACAACAGCGATGGCTACGAGATACGAAACCGCTTCTTCAAAGGTTGCGTGTCGCCAAAGGACATCACTCTCATTGGCAGGAACAGCAACGTCTGCCATTTGTACGAGGGTTTTATGGATTTCCTCTCTGCCGTAATTCTCGGCATAGGTCGTGGTGAGGATCATATTATCCTCAACTCGGTGGCGAATATGCAAAAGGTGCATCATCTTTTAGATGGCTATGCACAAGTGTACTGTCACTTGGACAATGACGAAGCTGGCGAGAATGCTTGTGCCGAACTGCAAAAGCGATATGGCGATAAGGTCATTGACCATTCGCATCTATACACTGGCTACAAGGACTTGAACGAGTACCTGATGAGCCATAAGACAAGAAAGTAACAATCATTCAAAAACATCAAGACAATGAAGAAGAACAATAAAATCAAGAAATCAGTGAGCGTGTTGGCATTCCTTTTCGTGTGTGCCGTGTCGGTAATCCTTTCATCGTGCAGCGATGAGCTGGACATTCAGCAGTCGTATCCTTTCAAGGTGGAGACGATGCCTGTGCCAAAGGACCTTGTGCGTGGACAGACCGTTGAAATCCGCTGCGAGTTGAAGGCGGAGGGAAAGTTTGACGGCACCATCTACACCATCCGCTATTTTCAGCATGACGGAAAAGGTTCGCTGAGAATGGAGAACGGAACGGTGTTCCAGCCAAACGACCGCTATCTGTTGGAGAACGAGAAGTTCCGTCTTTACTATACCTCGGCAAGCACGGAGACACAGACGCTTACCATGGTTGTGGAGGACAATTTCGGCAAGTCATACGAAATGGAGTTCAGTTTCAACGACACAGATGAGGAGGAAGAGTTTGCGAGAAGTGCCAACAAACTCGGTAGCGTATGAGGTTGATGATATTGTTAGCCTTGCTTCTTGTGTCGGGCAGCTTGTATGCCCAGACGCAAGGGGCGATAAAGCGAGTTTGTCATGTGTCACATTTTGAGTTGGCTGTCGCCTGCATCAAGAAGTACGAGGGTCTGCACGGACCGAAGCATCATCCTTATGTCGGATATGGACACAAGCTGTTGCCTGGCGAGCGGTTTTCTCCAAGAATGACGGAACGGCAAGCCGATGCCTTGCTGCGCTCTGACCTCAGAAAGCTCTGCGCCATGTTCCGTGGCTTCGGTCGTGACTCGCTGCTCTTGGCTACACTTGCCTACAATGTGGGGTGTGGAAAGGTGATGAATAGCCGGATGTATGCCAAGATGCGAAGTGGCAACAGAAACATCTATCGTGACTATGTGGACTTCAAAAGGTGGAACGGAAAGATAGTGCCTTCCATTGAGCGAAGAAGAAAAATGGAGTATCTGCTCTTGTTTACTCCATAGAATAAGGTTTTATAAAATAGGACAGTCCTTTTGATTGGGGGCTGTCCTTTGTTCTTTGCAAGCATCGCAGATAAGGAAAAGACGGTTTCTTTGCCACTTTCTTTTCCGCTCCTCGGCTCATGAAAGAAAGTGGCGGAACGAATTTTCATCGCTCCGCCGATATGGATTTTATGTTGTTGCAACCATTCGTTGCTCTATAAGTCTTGCATTGCTGTTCACCAAGTTGATGATGTCGGCATGGTGCTCAGTGTCCTTGTTCTGTAGTCCGTGGCATTGTACGACTTTCATCTGTTCGAGTGAAAACTCCACGGTCTCAACCCTTTGTTCGGCTATTCTTGCAGAGAAGATGATGCAGTTGGGATTGAGTGAATAGTTTGTACCGCTGCCTACGCAATGATGCATCGCCTTGCCCTCAAGAACGTGCTCCCTGACGCTTTCAAGCATTCTCACCACGATATTGCCGTCCGTGAACATCAAACCGAAGAAACGGCTCTTCATTTCCTTGAATTTGTCCTCGTTCTTCAATGCCTTGCGTATCTCCTCCTCGGTGCGCTCCTTTTCTTTCTTGGCTCTGATTTTCTCGGATATTCTGTCGTGCTCGGCTTCAAGGTTGTCGGGGCAAATGTAATGTGGACTTCTTATGTCCTTGCCCATTTCTACCAACATACAGATGTAGTCCGCCCATTTGCCGATGTCTGTAATAAGGTAATGGTTGCGGTTGGCTATCTTGTAGGCATTCCAACAAGTTTCCAAGTGCCGTGGGTGGTCTATGAAGTGGCGGACGTGTCCGTAACAACATTGTTTCATCATTGTTTCGATGCGGTGGTCTGTCAGCATCGCCTTGAACAATGTAAGTGGTTCGATGCCGTGAAACGCTCCGTCAAAGCCGTTGCGCCATATCTGAGGAATGACTTTCATATCGGGGCAGACCGGAAATGAAGCAATATGCTGATAGGTGGTGTTGTCCCTGCGCAGTTCAATGTCGGAGTCGTAGCAGAACGTGTCCATATAGATACCCATTGTGCGCTTGCGTGCCATAACCTCCACCTTGCCTTTCTCGTTCATCCAATAGCGTGCCACCTCCCAACAATAAATGTCTGCCTTTTGTCCCTTGCGGTAATAGGCTTTCATCTGAAATGCTCGCATAAGTTGTAGTCCTTTGCGCTCGGTGAGTACGCTGAAATAGGTAGAAGACATTGCCTTCTGTCGCTTGGTGCGCTGCACTTCCAACTTTGCCTTACACTTCGGGCAGACACATTTGTCCGCATCCTCTTCCGTAGTCCAAGTGTGTCCGCAGTCCATGCAGGTGGTCTGTCCGTGCTTCAACTGAAAGGCATAGTGGTCAAGACACTCACGGAATGCCCATTGCATTTGCGCTCCCTTGATAGGTCGTAACCCCTTGTTTGAGGTTACGACTTGCTTCTGATATTTCGTTCTTGGTTTCATAACGTGTCGAATAATGATGGTTGATGTACTTCTGTTTCTGTTCTCTGTGAGGTGCGCTTGGCGGTATCTCTGTTACGCATCTTGTTCATCTGCTCTTGCTGATATTGTCGGATGGCTTCCTGTCTTGCCTGTGCCTTCTCCTCTTCTGTGAGTTCGATGTGGTGGTTAACAGACACTTGGCAGTTCAGAGGTTTTCCTGCCTCGATGTCCTTCTCCTCGTAGTAGTGGATGGCTTGCCCATATATCTCGTCATCGCAAAAGCCGTTGCAACCGCTCTTCTGCACCCAATTAAGGATATAGGTCACGCAATCGTCTATATTCTTGTCGGGGTTGTCATACTTGGCTGCAAAGAGTTCGTCCTCCATTGCACGCTCCTCCAAATAGGCTTGTATGGTTCTCTTGAAATATTCTGTAGTGTTCATATCTGATGTTGTTAAAGGGGTTGTTACTCGTGATAGATGATGTCGCAGTCCTCAACTTCTGTAGGCAGTCCGAAGAACGGATAATGGCTGAAGTAAGGTTCTGTACACATGTCCTCGTTGTATCTTGGACTTACTATCTCAATATTGTTCTTGCGCATGGCTTCGTCCACCATACGGATTTCCTCGTCAGTCAGTCCGCTTGCATCGCCATTGATGATATAGCAGAGTGCCCATGTAGGTATCGCTTCAATGCTTCTGTTCATATTGCTTGTCCGTTAAATGGTTTGCTTGATTAGCTCAATCGTGTATTTCGGGTTCACCTCGTTGAAGATGAAGTCCACGAAATCACGTCTTGCGTCCTTGTTCAACTCTCGGTAGATGTCCTTGAATGATGTGATGTTACCATTGATGTATGTGTCCACCATATACTCAAAGATGTTGTCCACCTCATAATATCTGCATTGCTGTGATGCTGTCTTTGAATGTCTTTTTGTTCCCATATTCTTGTATGCTTAAAGTGTCAATAACCAAATGAATGTTCCAATCAGTACCACCATAGAAAGAATGGAAATGATGATGCCGAAGATGAACTTCACAATTCCCAATATGACTTCACCGACCATGCAGAGAGCCATATATCCCAACCAAGCCACCAAAGTGATGAGGGTTGAGCCGACTGCGGAGAGTAATCTCCACCAAGTCTGTGTTGTATTGATGTTTGTTGTCATATAGCCTTGAATTAAATTTATTTGCGGTTCCAGGAGCTGAATGGAAGTTCTCGTTTCTTCACCTTTTTGTCGCTCCCTTTTCCGACATTTTTTTTTGCGTCTTCCTGTCGCATCGGTCGTTTCGTTTCAGGTGCCTTTCAAGGGCGGCGAGGCTGGAAATACAAGGTTTTTCGGGAAAATACTACCCAACGGCGTGGAGATTTTTTTGAAAACCGAAGGCTCGACCTTTTATTTCCAAAGCCCGCTGCCATACCTTTGCACCTGCACGATAACGGTTGATGCCAAAAGGAAAGACCTTGTGGAGGAAAGAAAATCAGAGCGGCAAATGAAATGATAAATTTCACGGAAGTTTTTGGACTGTACGATTATCGCATACCCATTTCTGATAAATGGATACAACTTCGTCTTACAAACGTCTTGAAAAATGGAAATCGCATTCAAGAATGGCACAGCCTTCAGAGAAATTCCGATGAAAGAAGAGTATGGCTTGTCCATGCTTCTTGCATCGGGTTTTCTCCAAGGCTGTGCAGCCAAGCATGAAAGTGGTCGTTGAGGTTTACATCAATGACTTCTTTCTTGCGGTGGAGTATGCAAACAAAATTGTACGGCAAATCAAGGAATGGTGTTTATTTTGATCGGTTAGCCTGCAACCGACAAAAAGAAACACTTTTCCTCATGCCGTACTACTGAGACATGAAAGGGTGCGTGCCACTGTTTCATGTCGTTTGGATTGTGCGATAAAAAATGGAACTGCGAGCTGTGGCTATAAAAATCAGCCGTTGTCAGCACGGCAAACAAAGAAAAGTCCTTGGCAGTATAGTCTTGAAGCATTTCAAGGCATACTGCCAAGGATTTTTCTTGCCGTGCCATAGTCGGAGGAAGTTAGTCTGAGGTACGAGGACTGTCTTTCTGCGACGACGGCTGACTTTTATACAAAACACACGAAAGGATGAGAATATACAAACGAAATAGACCATTCAAAAAACAGAAACCATTGCCACATAAGTTTGAATGGATTGAAATGGAAATAGCAAAGAATAGAGAAGAATATGGTTTAATGAAAACAGATTTATCCAAGCAAAAAATCGAGGATAAAAAATCTTAAAACATTCTTTATCCCCGATTAAATATCGTACCTTTGCAACCGAAAGAGTTCTTTGGATGGTTATGCAAATCACAGCAGGATGCTACATTCTGTTTATTTCTAATTCGTAACCTCTTCTTTTTATGAGATAAAAACTTATCTCATTCTCAATCACTTATAAAAAATACGTACTTTCACCTACTGAAAGACCTAGTATATTTCCCAAAGTCGAATTTTCAAAAGCACTTCTTAGTATGTATTCTGCCGTTCCTTTAGGCGTATTTTTTTGCACAAGGTAATCATATACCTTTTGCATAAGCTTGTTGCGAATATCATTCCCTTCATGTATGCTTTGAGCTGTTCCTTGTCCTGCTTCTACTCCTTTTTTGCTGTCAAGGTATTGGGAAACACCGTCTATTACATGTCGCATGTCTGTTGCCTTTGCGTAGATGTCATTCTGCTGCCTCCCTTGCCCGGCGGAGCCGCTAAAATTAAACCAGCTTTTGTCGCCATAGACCTTCCTATTGTATTCTTCTAATTCTTTCCTTCCTTGCTCACGGGTGGAGGATATCAAATTATCTACAATTTCTTTTAGTTCATCATTCCAGATGTTTTCCACCTCTTCTTTGGGCGCGTAGGCTAATATTTGTGTATCTGCCTTAAATAATTTCATGGCCTCATCTTCCGGAAGCCCCATTTGTAACACGGATTGTCTTGACTGTTTCGACTGAGGCTCCATTGTATGAATGGTTTCTTCTTCGATAGATTTCTGAGGGGTTGACACTTGTTGCTCCGTAAGTTGTGTGCTTTCAGAAGTAACCGGTGAGTAGGATGTTTGTTGTGTACCTGCTTTAAATGAGCTCAGGACTTCGTCAGACGGCAAACCGGTATTCAGGAATGGTTTTCGTGATACAGATGCTTGAGGTTCCTGCTGCGGATTAACCTCAAAATCACTTGCTATACTTTTGTAAAAATCATCAGCAGTACCTATCTCATCTTCTGACAAGCCAAAATCTATCAGATTATTATAAAATTCATCGGCAGTCCTTTTGTCTTTTATAGCATTTCTGAACTGGTCTAATGTACCTATCTCATATTCTGAGACTCTTCCTGACTGAATGAGATTATCGTATAGAATTTCTCTTTTGGGCTTTGGCATATATTAATTTTTTTTATTATTGCGGTAAAAGTTTTCCTGTTCTTTTCTCTCCGTTAGGTAAAAGCGATTTTCTTTTGTTCTCGGCTGCATACTTGGAAATAGATTCGTACATCTCTTGATTTGTAGGGGTAGTGCTTCCACTACCATAAAATCCGGATTCTTTTTTTACTTTATAGGGGCTGTTATCTCCTCCTGTCATTTCTAGAACGTCTTTATAGGCAGTAGTAATCCAATTGTTGCCATTTTCTTTCTGACTATATCGCTTTGATGTCCTGCCATCTCTTGACGGAACATCTATGAATTGTTCTTTTCTTGATTCAGTTGTAATTCTATTTTTTAGTTCTAACGCTTTGGATAGAGAAATTTGCCCGCGTCTGTGTTTATCTTTTATGGATTCCAGCTTTTCTTTTTGTCCCTGTGAAAGAAGAGAATAGTCTATTTTGAATTGGCGTTCCAGTTCTTTCTGCGCGGCATCGTGGTCAAGCTTGTCATAAAATTGTTTTTGTTTTGCCTGATTCAATTCTATTCTCGCCTGCTCGGCCCTGTCACGTGCGATCGCTCCGATATAGTCCTGATAATTCTGACGTGACAGATTGTCCCTGTATTGGCGTATTCTGTCAATACGTGCTTGGCCTTCACGTCCGGCTCCTGAAAGATTCATTGACGGATTGCCTCTTCGTGTTCTTACCACATTCACCAGATTGGCCAGAACACTTCCTACAGCATTGATACTCTCGGCGGCACGTAAACGTCTTTCGGCATTAATTCTGTCCTCCTCGCTTTGTAACGGGTCCCGTCCTCTCAGGGCTTCCGCAAGTTCGGTGTAAGATAATCCCTCTTGTCCTTTTTTCTTGCGATAAGAAGCCACTCCTGACAGGTATGCGGCCGGTGACAGCTGGGGATGAGCCGCATAGGCTTCTTGTGCGCTCATTTCCTGCCACGGCTTTTCTGTACCAGGAAGCTGGACGGGAAGCTTGTCCGCATTTTCCCGTTCTTGAACGGTATTGACTGTAGACACACTCGTCGCAGGTTTTTGAACAGCCACCGTGGGACGTAACGGCAACTGTTCCCGTGCGTTTTCCTCAGCTTGTCTCGCCACAGACTCATCATGGATCTGCCGCTCTTCCTCCGGATTGACAATGCCGGCAGCTTCTTTTCTTTTTTGATAATTGGTATATCTGTCCGTAACTGCCATACCTGCTATTTCTTTTTAGTGATTTGACTGGCTACAGCACCGCCTATGGGGCCACCGAAAACAGTGGCCGCAGCCGTTATACCTGTATTGAGAAGACCTCCTAATGCCGATGATTCCTGTTGGGCCTGTTGTTGTTTCACATTATTGATAGCCTCCGTATATGATCGGTTTGCATCCAGATAATTTTTCATGGCCTGATCTTTTTTGGCAGTGGCGGTTGAGGCTATTCCGGCTGTAATATTTTCAAGTGACTGGTTGGCTCCCTGCTTCTGCAAGGCAACGCTCTCATCTGTAGCACCTGTTACAGCGGCGCTTCCTGCTGTCCGTTTGTTGTTTGCCATCAGCAGTTCTCTGGCTTGACGCAGAGCCGCCTGATTCGCACTGTCCTGAAGAGGATCAGCGTAAGCCTGTTCCTGATAATAGTTCATTTCAAGATCCTTCGCCTTTTGAAGATCTTTGATTGATTCCTTATAGGCTTTATTGCCGCCTAGAACACTGGATAAAAGTCCCATAAATCGTAAATTGCACTTTATTATTTAATATCAAAAGTAATCAGTTACATTTGTATCATGTTGATATAATGCAAGACGGAAGTATATTGTATAAGGAAGGGGACAAGGTGGCTCTTGATGGAACCTCATGGAAAGGCACGGTTGTCAAAGTTGAGTCGGACGATAATATATGCGTGGAACTTGACAATGGGATTACCATGTTTGCCCGTCCGGAATTATTGCATCTTTGCACTAAGGAAAACACAAAGCCTCTTCATGATGAAAATGGTAAATTTACAATAGGACATCCAAAGGTGGGGGGAGTTAAAAAAGGATATAGGACTGTCCGTCATTATCGAAACAAGCTTATGGAGCAACTGGCTCCGTTTATTGAGAGTATGGGAGAGATAATAGAGGCTATTGATGATCCTAGTGATAAAGTGCTTGCTGTTTCCCGAATTATCAAATATGCCATGCCGTCTCTTTCGTCCGTAGACTTTAAAGAAAACGCAAAACGAGATCTTTCAGCGGAGCAGAAGATAGCCCAGCTCAATGCAAGGTACAGAAACTTGCCTGATCCGACTGCCGATGAAGAAGGAGAGGAAGGGCATGAAGACTGACAATATTGGTGTATATTTTGGAAATTGGATAACCATTGTATTACAGTTGTCATATTAATTTGTGTTATGTAATAATCGTAATACATTTAATATATGGCAGAAATAATCAATTTTAGACCGACTCCGGATGTGGCGCAGATGATAGAGAGTCAGAAAGCAAAAGGCGTCAATATCAGTCGTTGGATTAATAATCTTCTTATAGGTGCGGATAAACAGGCCGACAGCTTGAATTTGCAGATTTATACAATACCTGAAGACGGGATAAACCTGTATGACAGTACAAAGTTAGCTATTGATCAGATGATATCACTTCATTCGCTCCCATTCAGCCGGTTGAGCATATCTAGGTACAGGGAGGCCAATGATATTATAAAACAAGCAGGCATGGATTATTATCGCTTTAAAATAGACGAAGATAACTATATCTCGATAATAGCGGTGAACAGAGAAGAGGCTTCTGTGGAATTTTCCCGATATTATATGAAATCTGAAAACAAGGAATATGTCCGAACATCCGTACCACTACCCGTTTACAGGTTTGATGTAAAGAACAAGGTAGTAATCATTATAGCAAGCGAATAATGGAAATATGTAAGACAGATACAGTACGATTGCTCAGACTATTAAAAGAAGCGGCATTAATAATTGAAGACAATTGTAGAGGCATACGTTCGCTAGATAAGGCCAGACAGTTGCGACAGATGGCAAAGAAAATTCAACGGAAAAAATAATTCAAATCGATATAGAAATGAAGCAAAGTAAATTGACTCACGGCTCCCTATTTAGTGGTATTGGCGGTTTTGAATTAGGTGCCGAAATGACAGGAATTGACACTTTGTGGAATTGTGAGATAGAAAAATTTCAAGGTGAAATATTAAAAAACAAATTTCCTCATGCAGAAAGATTCACAGATATTACAAAAACAACCGGACTCCGATATGTGGACATCATTAGTGGAGGATTTCCGTGCCAAGACATCAGTGTTGCCGGAAAACGTGAAGGTATTAAGGGAAAGCGCTCCGGGTTGTGGAGTGAGATGTACCGAATTATATGGGAAGTTAGACCTAAATACGTCATCATTGAAAATTCGCCAGCTCTCACTATTTCCGGTCTCGAACAAGTCCTATGCGACCTTTCCAAAATCAGGTATAATGCGGAATGGCAATGTATATCAAACTACGCTTTTGGATACCCACACAAAAGGGAAAGACTTTATCTTATTGCCTACTCCAACAAAATCGGATTACAAGGCGACGTTTGCAAATGTGGAAGCATTAACTCGATATTTAAACAGTGGACATCAGATACGAGTGTCGGATATACTTGCGCAAAAAGGATTCTTGAAATCCCAGCGCATAGCACTATTAGAAATGATGATGGGTTTCCCGATTGGTCACACAGAGTTGGAAGTATCGGCAATGCGGTAAATCCAACAGTGGCAAAATATTTATTTGAATGTATTAAGATTTTCGATAAACAATTAGCGTAAAACGGAACAGATATGAAACAGACAGCAGAAGAAGCGGCAAGGGGATATTCCAATGATTGCAGAAACAGGCAGCGTCATTGTGAACCGTACTGCATTGTTGACTTTATTTCTGGTGCCGAATGGCAGTCAAAGCAATCTCCGTGGATAAGCGTTAAGGAACGGTTGCCGGAAGAGGGGCAAAAAGTTTTTGTTTTGGTGATGTATTATGGCACACCCTGTATTCGAGAAGAAAAGTTTTGTAGAAATAGCAATTTAAATAGAAAGGGAATGTGGATTCACGGAAACAATATCGTGATGGCATGGTTTCCCACCCCTTCTTTCGATGATATACTCGAAGCCAACAGGGATGTACTTGAACACTTTAAAACAAAGGAGGAATAATGAAAGCAAGAATAAAATCAACAGGAGTTTTGGTAGATGTAATTCCCAAAGTAAATATCAACGCGCAACATAGCGGAGATAACCTATATGTGTGCGATAATATGGTTTTCAGAGAATGCGAACTTGATTTTTTGAATGTTGGGAATTTAGTAATTGATTGGGAACAACGTAGGTACGAATTAGCGAAAGATATTATTAAGGCTGTTGTAGCAGATGACTGTGGGGGTAATTCTGATGCAATCGCTAAATATGCGGTTAATTGCGCTGATGCACTAATTAAAAGATTAAAGGAGGTGAATAATGAATAGCGTACAGACACAAACACTTTCCATTAAAGGAAATGGAGGTGGTGAAGCGTATATTGACTTTTGCGATGGACAATTGTGTGTTTCTGTTGTTATAGAAGGGAAACAGGCGGATTTTAACTTTGAGCCTGTTACTCTACGAATGTTTGCCCATGCTTATAAGTTGCATTGTGAAGAGTGTGAAGAATGTGAAAAGAAGAAAGGAGAATAACTATGAAATAAAACTCCTGTCGCTCGTAAAGAGCACAGGTGCAATTTTTGCGGTGGAGTAATTTCCGTTGGAGAAAAATACAACAGACAGACCAATGTTTATGACGGTCGTGTTGATGACTGGGTATCCCACTGTGAATGTTCCAAGTTAGCCTGTGAACTTGATATGTTTGATGATTGCGATGAAGGACTTGACGATGATGGATTTATAGATAACCTTAATCAGTATGTTTACGACAATCATTATGACGATAAAATAGATGATATTGCGAAGGATTGGCAATTACCACGTTATGAATTAGTACAGAAAGTGTTGAATGAATTAAATAAGAAATAGTTATGACCGAAGAACTTGTAACATTAGGAACAGCTAAACTGTTGAAAGAGAAAGGATTTAATGAGTATTGTAAAGATATTATTAAAGAGGACAATAATCGGATAATGCAATCTGTGTTCCGAACGAATAAGAATTTGCCAAAATTGTGTTATAGTCGTCCCGCTCAGTCCATTGCACAAAAGTGGCTGCGTGACACTAAATGCCTCCATATTGAAATATCCTATATGTATGGAAATTATTGGATATATGATATACTAACAATTCCGAATCACGACTTAGTAGGATTGTCTAACAGACCTATTATCCATTATAATACCTACGAAGAAGCACTTGAAGCAGGATTACAGGAAGCATTAATGTTGATATGAAAATGAGTCCTGTTATATCTTGATAAGTTGAAAAATAACGAGGATATTTCTTGTTTGGTTAAATAACTGTAATTAAAGAGGGGGAAGGCGTTCATATTGTCTTTTTCCTCTTTAATTTTGTCGTGAATTAAAATATTAATCGCAATGCGATAGCCAATGACAATCTAGGGTTTGTCAAAGGGTTTGTCGGCGTTTTTTTTGACATGCGTGATAATTGCTTGTAAATCAGTTATAAAAAGTGATTGTACTTGTAGCCCTTCTAAGGCGTGGGTCTTGCGTTCGAATCGCAACGGAATCACATAAAAAAAGCTGTATCTTCTGAGGGTACAGCTTTTTTTATGGAAATATTTAAAAAGGATTTATCTATAAGCGGGGCTATGGAAAAGATCTTGTCCATATCTATAAACCTTTCCCGTTGGATAGTTAAGGGTTTTCTTCCTGTTTGTTCTATCTCCGCAAGCCTTTGGAGTTAACTCCATAGCCTTGGGAGATAACTCCAAAGCTTATGGAGATAACTCCAAAGGCTATGGAGATAGAATACATCCGTATAAAAAGGTTTAACCTGGAAAGAGAAAAGGCTTATGCAACAGGAACAGATGCAATACATTGTTGTTTAATTCCGCTGGCGGGCTATTACTTTTTCTCAGTTTCTCCGCCCTTTGGGCTTCATGGCAGCGGAAAGATTGAACCGGTTAAAAAGTCATGTTAACCCTTTTTGTACGCGTAACTTCCATGTATGCAGGCGAGGGGATGGATAACCATCATTTTACTGAGGTGCATGATATTTATGTAAAGGATTTGAAATGCAAAAAGGTGAATGTAGCTGCATTGGTGCTTCAAGGCACAGAGGAGAAGCCTATTTATAACGTGACTTTTGATAACGTGGATGTGGATAAAGCAGGGATAGGTCTTGGTTTCTCGAATACGAAGACAATTGGGGTTTCTAATTGTAATTGGGAGGTTATGTTGGGGTGCCGTCTACAGCCAGTGCGAAAGATGGTATATTCGATAAATAGATTTGTTTGACTTCTTGGTTTACTTCGCCGATTCCTTGAAAGATTCTTGTTACGCTGGAATGACAGAGTAAAAGGAAAGCAGGAAACCGTTTCCGGACAGGCTGGGGGAGGATTTTTCATCCCTCAGCTAAACAAATGTTTTTATAGATGGTTCTATAAGTAAAAAGACGATAATTATGAGTACAAACGAATTTGCCCGAATTTTATTGACTTGGATTAAGAGTTTTCTATCATGGATAGGCATCCCGCGCGATAGGTTGAATGAACTGGATGAGATTATTTTCTTGATCCTGATTGTGGTTATTGCTTTTGCTGTAGGAGCTGTTTTTCATTATTTATCTGTGCGTTTCACACGGAAGGTGTTGAAATATAAAAATATCAGTTTTTTAAGTTCGCTGATAGAATACAATGCCTTGCGGAAAATGTCTGCGGTCATTCCGCCGCTTATTATATCCGCTTTGTTGCCGTTTGTGTTCGATTATCGTTCTACTTGGTTTACTGTCAGTGAAAAAATCACTTGGATTTATTTCTTTATCGCTTTGTTGTTTTCGGTCAATGCCGTGTTAAACTCGGTAGGTAATGTGCTGATGAACAAGGAGCAGTTACAGAATCGTCCGATGAAAGGTTTCATACAGATCTTTCAAGTGATTTTTTCGTGTGTTGCCATCATTGTCATCATTTCCATATTGATTAATAAGTCGCCTCTCAACCTGATTACCGGACTGGGTGCTTTTGCTGCCGTACTGATGTTGATTTTCAAAGATACCATCCTTGGCTTTGTGGCGGGGGTACTGCTTTCCGAGAATGATATGGTGCATATCGGCGATTGGATTGAGATGCCGCAGAATAATGTGAATGGGGTGGTGATGGATATCACTCTGAACATTGTGAAGGTTCAGAATTTCGATAATACTATTGTCACTATACCTCCTTATTCATTAGTCTCCGGTTCATTTATCAATTGGCGTGGGATGACTGAATCGGGCGGGCGGCGTATTATGCGCGAGTATGCATTGAAACTGGATTACATACAACCCTGTACTCCTGAATTTTTGGAGAAAATGAAGAAGTTTGATGCTGATTTGGCCGACTTTATCACAGAAAAGCAGAAACAGGCGGCTGAAGGAAAAGTAGCGAATACTGACAATCCGGCCGGATTGGTAAATGGAACCATCGATACGAATGTAGGGCTGCTTCGTGCTTATATGACTCTCTATCTGAAGCGCCATCCTTTTATCAGTAAGGACCTGTTGCTGATGGTGCGCACGTTGGCTCCTACGGAGAATGGTCTGCCCGTACAAATTTATTGTTTCTCGTCCAATAAGAACTGGCCTAGTTATGAATCTATCCAGGCGGAAATCATGGAACATTTTGTTTCTGTTCTTCCCGAGTTTGGATTGTATCCGTTCCAGAATCCTACTGCCAGAGATTATGTAATCAGTGGTTTGATAGAGTCTGGCAAGGACCTTTCTACTGTAGACGGAATTCCTTGGCATTCGGTCTTGCCAAAGGAAGAAAAGGTATAGTTAGGGATTTAAACATTTATTAATGACTTGCGGTTGAACAATTCTTGTTGCCGCCGTGTTATATAAATGTGTTTTTCATAGTATTAGATTAAAGGTTGAAGATTGCAATCGGCTTGAGAGAAGTAGTTGCATCTGAAGTAGAAGCGTCTACTATAAAAAATATAGAAAGGTTGTTCCTTACGGGACAGCCTTTTTGTTTTGTTAAAAGAAACCATTCACTTTAACTTGAAATGTTAAAGGAGTTGTTGCTTTTATTAAACAATTCTATAATTTCTTCTTAACGCTTCCTTAAATTTGCAGATAGCAGGAAAGTGTGTATATTTGCATGTGTGTTTTTCATAGTATTAGATTTAAGGTTAACAAAAGGTTGGAGCAAGGCGTTGCTCCTTTTTTTATGGAGTAACGTGAGGAGTACATCTGCTGTCCGGTTCCGATATCCGATACAGAACCACAGAGAAGAATCCGTGCAATGTATTCCTCTCCGTGACTGTGTAACTTAATTCTGCATTTTTAATGCAAGAGGCAGGCTGAATTAAATAATCTCGATGCCTTGCTTCCGGCATAACTCCAATCCCACATCCTTTAACTTGAATTTCTGTATCTTTCCGCTGCCCGTCATGGGGAACTCATCAACAAAGAAGATATATTTAGGAATTTTGTAACGGGCTATCTTGCCGTCGCAAAAGTCACGTATATCGAATTCGTTCATTTCCACCCCTTCGTGCAAGATAATGAATGCGCCTACCGCTTCTCCGTATTTCTTGGAGGGGATACCGGCTACCTGTACATCTTTTATTCCTTCCATCTGATACAGGAACTCTTCTATTTCCCGTGGATAGATATTCTCTCCGCCACGGATAATCATGTCTTTTATCCGTCCTGTGATACGATAATTACCTTCTTCGTCTTTCACTCCCAGATCTCCTGAGTGGAGAAAGCCGTTCCGGTCTATCACTTCGGCGGTTGCTTCGGGGTTTTTGTAATATCCCTTCATGGTGTTATACCCTTTGTTGCACATCTCGCCTTGTACGCCTATGGGACATTCCTCGCCAGTTTCCGGATCGATCACTTTTACTTCCGTAAACTCGAAATCACGGCCCACCGTGTTGCAGCGTACATCAAACGAATCGTCGATGCGGGAGGCTGTCATGCCGGGAGAAGCTTCTGTAAGCCCGTATACACTGGTGACCTTCAAAAACATTTTCTCTTCCACACGTTTCATCAGTTCCACCGGACAGAGTGAGCCTGCCATAATGCCGGTGCGCAGACTGGACATATCGAACATATCAAACATGGGATGGTTCAGCTCGGCAATGAACATGGTAGGAACCCCGTACAAGGCCGTGCAGCGTTCCTTGTGGACGGAGGCAAGTACCAGCAGCGGGTCAAAACGTTCCACCATCACCTGCGTGCATCCGTGTGTAAGGCAGTTCATGGTGGCT
>ENA-ORMC01000104-ORMC01000104.1-human-gut-metagenome-genome-assembly--contig:-NODE-104-length-49136-cov-6.15972_pt1 | contig 49136 bp, 60 predicted proteins | sample MGYA00243076_ERZ508842 | MGnify/ENA primary metagenome ERZ508842 (study PRJEB26277, sample SAMN04329816) | human gut metagenome | biome: human-associated habitat | host: Homo sapiens | place: USA... | reverse complement strand
TTTTACTCATTAATCCATTCTTATTAGCCGTAGCTGTACCAATCAGTTCTCCCAGGACTTTCGCGGCAGCCGAAGAAGATGTTAAAGTTGGGTTCTTGGAACCGTCCAAAGTACGGAGCCAAGAGAAGGTGTCGGACTGGGGCAACTGGTCCTCAAACTCATCTGTTCCGGCTGCCGCAGCGGCAGCAAATGTTGATATTTCTGATGCAGCGGAAACAATCCGTGCGGAAACTAATTCTGTCATCTCATCGACGGTCACCTGTCGTTCTTTGCCGTTTTTATCCACAGCTTTAAAGCCAACTATATTATTCAAGTCCATAATGCAAATTTTAAAATTAAAACAAATACTTCACCCATGCAAAATAATTACTGTTCTCAATATAATTCGGATCATCCTCGTTGGAATATGCCTCCCTCTCAAATGATACCGTCTTATACGCCCTGCCGGCATCCTTCAACCGTACCGCCCTGACCAGCCACTCCACACCATACCAGAGATAGAATGCCAGCCCGGCCAGTACCAGCCACCAGGCGGAAAGGTCAAAACACAACAGCAAGATCCAGATAACTGTACCGGTGGCAACTGCCATCTCAACCCATTGACGGGCGTGGGTACACTCATGGTTTCTCACTTTCTGAGTGATTTTCTCTTCCGGTCGCTTGCTTAAAACAAACGGACCGATTGTTATCGTATGGCAAGAACTGAACGCAAGCAGCACCTTTGCCAGAAGGTTGTTACAATATACCTTTTTCATAGCGTTTCTATTTCTGATTCAAGTTCAGCAATATGGTTGTCTATACACGTATTCACCTCGTCATTGAAGTTCGCTATATCCAGTTCCACACATCCGGCACTTGACCGGGCGCTACTGTAGATACGGACATAGCCTCCGTTATTCAATGTATTTTTCGCCAGCTTCAGTTTCGCCAGTTCGTCATTGATTCGGCTGGCGCGTTCCAAATTCTCAATCTTCATGTTGTTCCTCCTTCTTTTTATCCAGATAATCATTCAACGAATCGGCCAGCAAGCCGGACAACATAGGGGTAGAACGTCTTATGATATCCACCTCCTCTTCGTCAAGTTCCACACCATCTACAGTCGACTTGAAGATTTTCTCCGCAAGGAGATGCGCCTTCAAGCCCGCTACGTTCTTATATATCCAGTCACCGAAGGCCTCAGTGATGTTACTGGCTATAAGCTTTTCTTTTTTAATCCCATCATAAATAGGGAATTGTGCAAAATTTATTCTCATACTTTATATTTAAATTATCCGCAATAAAACATAACCCAATAATTACCCATACACTTAATGAAGCCGGATGCAAAATCCAAATCAATATAAGACACCTCCTGTCCTCCGGGAGCAGGCAGGATCCGTCCTCCTGTCAATCTTACTCCGCCGCTCATACGTTTGAAGTATATAGTATGTCCCGGAACATCCGGAGGAAGTGTCACTTCTATATTGCCCGTATTAATAAACATCACATTATCATCATTGTTATTCAGGGGAGTGCTGACGGATATGTTCCTCCAGTTGCCAACTATGCCACGAAGAGAAACATAGCTGTCATTGTTCGGATGAAGGAAAATGTTACCTCCCTCCACGAATAGAGGAATGCTTGGAGTCTTGATGTGCATCCCGATCATGGCATTTGGACTCTGTATGTCAATTCCAGCATCATACTTAATCCCTTCAATGGTGACAAACTGCGTGTTTCCCCCGATTCTTACGTTTGCAAATGTCCTTTCGTTATAAAACTCAATTTGTCCGGCAGACAAATTGAAACCGACGTATTTATTTGTTTCATTTTCATAAAGGATCTTTGAGGACAATATTCCCGAAGCGATGGAGAACGGACCGATACGTCCTTTATCCGCTGTGATTGTTCCTGTAATCTCTGCATTCTTACATTTAAAATACCCGGTTACGCCGTTGATAAGAAGAGTTTCACCTTTGTCATTAAAAGATTTGAGAACCTTGTCTTTGAACATGAAGCCGGCTACATTCGCACCATCGGCAAACAGGGTGTCAGTGGCGATATTCCCAAACTTCTGCATAGCTTCCCAATTGGCATCACCGTTGACAGATGTGGGTGCAGCGGTAACGGAAGCGCCGTAATTTTTTACAAGGAAATTATAATAAACTCCCCCTATCAGATATATGACCTTATCCCGGTAATCCGCATTCCAGACGTAAGTCTGTCCGGAAGCCCATACGCCTCTGTCACGGGGAAACGCCCCTGTTGCTCCTGTCGCTCCTATGGAACCATCATTTGCAACACCCACCCCTTTTTCAGCGACAAAATTATTATTCCATGCGTTTGCGTCCGACGCGGATTTATAAGCCCGGACGGCAAACTGGGTGTATCCGGCTGTCGCTGGAACGGATATCTGATTGCTTAGGGTAGCACCTACGTGAGCCAGCCAGCTTCCGTTGTATTTGCGGGCTGCCAGATAAAGCGTGCTGCACGTGCTTACATTGCCTGCCACATTCTGTTTGCAAGTGACAAGGAATCCAGACGGGGATGGCGTGCCTGTTGAAGTGAAGTTGATCACGCTGACAGGACTGTCCAGCCAGTAGGATGCCGACGGTCCGACGGGAGCAACCATCTCCTGCCAGTCCGCATGTACCGTCCGGTTCGCAGATCTGCCGGCGAGGATGTATCCGCCGTCTCTTTTCCTGCGGAGTCTGCCGTTTCTGAACTTGGCGATTTTAATCGGAGGGTTGGAGGTTTCAACCTTGCTTAAGTAAGATCCTCCGGCAAACGATACTGTACTGTTCTTGGCATACGGAGTATTGGCGGATTCCCAATGACCGGCTGCTGTGATGCTCTCACCGTCAGCACCATCCTTTCCGTCAGAAAGCATGGGAACGGTTTCAACATCCACTATCTGGTCATTCACGTAAAAGATAAACTTCAATGTCTTCGTAAAGTTTCCGCTTGATATGGCTGTATTGTTGTTTATGGTAGTTTCTGTTCCACCGTCTATGCTGTATTTCAATGTACCGTCCGTTGTGGTGGATATCACGCCTCCCACTGACTTTTGCCTGTAACATGATACGGAAGACACGCTGTAGTTTCCATTCTTGTCCTTGCTTACAGAAGTGGCAGAAACGATTATACTGTATAGCACGGCATCTGAACCGTCCGCACCTCCACGGACCCCGGCTACAGTGAATGACAGATCACGGGAATACTGCTGCCCGTTCTTTGTAGCCCTGATTGTGATCTTCACCGTGTTTGTCGCAGCAAGAGTAGCTCCGGCAGATACCGATATTGTCACCACTCCCGTATTCTTGTCTGTCGCACACAGAAGATTTGTGTCAGGTGTACAGGTGATGCTGTCAAGGGTGAGCTTTTCCGTTCCATACCACATGCTGACAGTTGTATTCCAAGTCTGTGAGGACACGACCTTCCCGTCCGAAGTAAGGGCTGCATTGACCATCTCGTTATCGAAGTCCGCCATGATGGCATTCTCTCCGTCCTTACTCCAGCGATGCACCACGGCAGGATCACTGAACTCAGACCATACGCCGTTTTCCTTAAAACGTGTACAACCCCATTCAACCTGATGGTCTATGTCCGTACCAAGATAATTATCCGTCCAGCCTTCCGGAACATAACCATCTTTCTGCTGACTGTCCGGCTTTTCAGGGGTGTTATCTATGATATTGCCTCTTGTGTATATATACTCATAGCCCTTACCGTCTTTCCCGTCCGATATCATAAGCTGCCATCTTCCGTCCTGATAGATGTAGGTGGCGCGGTCAGTTGTGTTACGGTATGAATCACCGTTTTTCGGGTTGGCTGGAGCCGTGGCAAATTCACCAAGGAAAGTGATGCTCTCGCCTTTCAGTTCACGCCCGTCAAGAAGCATGTCCCAGTCTTCGTTAACCTCCCAGTCGGCAGGTTTCCCAGCAAGATAATAACCACCGTCCTTCTTTCTTAAGAAATTGCCGCCTTTGACACGCAATATTCTGATGGGAGGATTGGATGTTTCCACCTTAGATATAAAGACACAGTTGGCAAGAGTGACCATTGTATTGGCTTTGTACGGGGTTTTGGCGGATTCCCAATGACCGCCACCTACTACGGACAATCCCGGATCACCTTTATCACCTTTGTCCACTTGTTTCAGCCATGCCGGGTTATCATCTGACGGTTCTGTTGTCGTGCCGTTATCATCAACACACAACCACAAAGCCCCGTTATGTGACACCCGGTCATAGTAAGCGTACTTACCTGCAACCCATTCACCCTTGTCCAAGGGTACACGAACCTTGTTCCCCGTTATCTCATCTATCTGAAAGATAAGCCCAGTCATGATAATGTTTTGAAGAACGGCTGAGTAATTGTCCGCATTAATACCGGCTACAGTCATGCCTTTTTTCTTGCCGAACCACGCAGGCATCTGCGCCGGCTCCGGGTCCCAAGTGTTGGCATTGTCAAAGAATGTAATACAGTTGTTTCCGTTGACTGAATCAATAAGTATATAAGTCTGACGTTCCGGGTCCGTAAAATTACCTGTTTGTGCCAATACCATCTGCTCGGCAGGTTTCCAGTCAGAATGTCCCGGACGGGGAATGACAGTAAATTTCTTGGCGGTATAATCTGCGGCAGTCACCCGGAATTTCATCTCTTCAAAGCCATTCAGCTTGCCTTCGCTATTCTTAGTCACAAAATAGGTGGTAAGGATATCATCAACAAACTGGCTCAATCCGTCCGCGTCCGTCAGATCGGGAGTGATGGTGTAGGTTCCATCGCCGTTATCCACGTATGACAATACGCTACAACCGCCACCGGGGGAGTTTACCATACGTCCTTTGAAATAGGTTGTACGGTTATAGGCTATTTCAGGGACAAACAAACGCTTACGGAAAACGCCGCTTCCCATTTCCATGTCACCCTTTTCGTCTATGTATCCACCTGATACACCAGTAACGAAATCACCGAACTTGGCATATTTATTAATCAAGACTCCGCCCAGTAAGGATAACAAGTACTTAGTGGAATCCGCCACGTCCTTCCGCAAGAATATCTCTTTCATCTTCTCCACACTGTTCTCTATCTCAATCATTACACGCAATGCGCTCATCACGTCTTCATCGGTGTAGGTAACATCCTTGTCACCCTGCTTCACAATGCGGCTTACCAAATTCCCGGATATTTTCAGACCTTTAAGAAAATTGATTATGCCTTGCGCATCATCATCGTTCAGCGCGGATAAGAACCAGTCAAGCACAGGCGTATTCTTATCCAGCGTGTATGCAGATGTGGCATGGTCAGCGTTAGTGACATCGCCCCCGCCACCACTGCCGCCACCGCCGTTCTGCTTTATCTCTTCAACCTCAATGGAGATCTTGCTAAAGTTGCTGTTGATGCGGTCTGCCGTTTCGCTCCAAGTTCCTGTTTTGTTTATTGTATTAAGTTCCATATATTCTGTTCTACTTTTACCATTCCGCATCCGTCTGTCCGTAGAAGTACACCCAAATGCAGAATGGTTCTAGGGGTAGAGGGCTGACCACACCAAGATCAGCCCTTACATCATAGTATATGCTTTATGAAATTTCAAATATTCTGAGTCATACTTTACAAATTGAATATACAGTTATCTTCAACATAACTTAATTTTGTTAGATTGTTGATTTTTGAAAAAATCCCATCCATACTCTCATAGAAATATGAATTTTTATCATCGCTGTGCAAACGATTATCCTTGATACCGTATAGCTCTGAATCTATAAACTCTATGTCTGGTGTCGTTTCGTTATCCCACAACATGGAGGATGTGGTTTCCAGCCCATTATCTACAGCAACGAATGACCTATTGAAAACAACAGATATATTGTCAGCCAATCTAAACAGAGTCGCCCCAAATTTATATACAGGAGCCTGTTTCCCTTCACTTTCCACTATAATTGTAGCGTTTTCAAAAACCACCTTTCCTGCATCTTTGTTCGCCGAGTCTTTATAAATAAGTAATGTCCCCATTCCTGTTCGACTCCTTATACGTATATTTTTTAAGACATTATAACCGATTGGTTCAGCGAATACAGGTTCATTCCAATTATTTTGCGGGGGATACAATGTTCCGAAAATACCTACTGCATGTAATCCCTGTGTACGTATGCAAATATGTCCAACCTCCTTAACTCTTATATTCCTTAAATAATTCATTTGCGCTCCATTGGCACCGACAACCACATTAACACCCTCGCAGTAGCAGTCATACAGATACATGGCATCGAAAGGCATCCCTGTTACCGAACTTGTGCCATGCCCGGCAAATGCAGTACCAAGATATTCATGTCTGCCTATGGCCTCACAACCGATAAATGCCAATAGTTCTCCATAATAATGGTAATTATAATACATGTGATGATAATACTCTCCATTTGCTCCACTTCTTGATACAGCTCTGCAATTCAGCATCATGTGAGTATGGGGAGCCGCAGACCTGTTAAACAGAAAACCATGTCTACCAAAATCCAAACTTTCTACCCCCTCATAAAATCCATTAGGAATAACAGTACCGTCTGTAGAGTCACCACCTCGAAAAACGATATTACGAATATCAGAAGCATATTGGGTGATTTGCAGTTTTTGTCCTTTTTTCCCAATCTCTGTCACTTCATGAGTTATCTCCACTATTTTTCCTGCAATATCGGTTGTTGATAAATATATATAATAATCCCCTTCCCCCCATGACTCTGAATCGTATCCGCTGAACCAATAGGAGCTACCCGGATTGTTTTCTAGCCAGTCCATGGCATCCGAACTGGACTTTTTCTGTGCGTCAAGCCACCATCCATTTCTTTTCCCGTCTAAAAATACCTGACAAACAAATCTGGCCTTGCTGCCCGAACCATAGTGATGCTTTAGAACATAAATGTTACTATAGCCGCGCAGTTTGTATAATTTATCCAAAGACTCAATGTCATTAACAGAGCTAATATCTGATATAGATACGGTCGGTATTGTCTGCAAATTCAAAAACAAAGGTTTATCCTTGGACATGTCGCCATAACAATCCACTCTGATTCCTTCTTTAGACAAGACTTGTACCTCTGTATTAAATATACTTCCTCGTTCAATAAGGACCGTGTCCCCATCGGTCATCAGTTCATCGGCTTTATTCAAAGTCTTCAACGGAGTTGAGTCAGACAAACCATCATTGGTATCCAAGCCATTGACTGTACTTACATAATAGGTCTTAGATAATGATGTTACGTATTTTTTTCTTTGATTATCCCTTAAGTAAAAAAATAAAGTCAATAAATCATCTTTTGCCATAAATGATCCGGCAGGATTAGTGCTCAAATTCACTAATGGCATAAACATTGAAGGATAACTGGTCAAATCCCCTACCAGAACATTCTCAGATGCATCCGATGGGGACAAGTCCGTATCATCAATTTTAGCGATCATCAATCTGCAATATTGGGTTTTTGTGGGAATGGTAGTATATACAGTATTCCAATTACCATCTTTTGAATTGAAAGACTCACCGGCAGGGTCATTATAAAACATGACATATATTCTATAACCGGTCTTGATAATGATATCAGTTCCTGTATTAATTATCTTGGTATAGACTCTATTGGTCCCACCTGGTTGTAGTATACCGCTTTGCGAATTGATACTCCCTTGTACGCACAATAGATCCTGTTTTTCCATATAATTGCCACCCTTAATCTCGGTTAGGTTGCGTTCCATTTCATTACTCAAATCATTGTATGATTCTGCAATTTGTTTTGTTTCATCAGTTATCTGTTCAACCGTTTTATTGAACATGTTGATATCTGGGCATAACGCCTCATTTTGATATAATTTACTTATAGTAACCCGTTTCCCTGATTCTATATCTATAGTGGCTTCTTTAATCAAAGAAACCATGATACGAAATTTCTTATAAGATGTTGATGTTGTGCTTTTATCAGTTTTCCAATTGCTATCTTTAGCAGCAAAAGACCCATTTTCATTGTAATAAATTATATAATATCTATATCCACTTTCTATTGAAATGTCAACACCTGTATTTATAAGATCTGAATGTATTCTTGTTTTGCCTCCCTCTTCAATAGCGCCAGTCGTAGTGGATATGCCACCTTGTCCCCATGATGTTACATACGTTTCGTTAAAATCGGACCCTACAATTTTAGCTATTGTTTTATCTGTTATCTGGTCAATCGTATTATAAATACCTTCTGTCTTGTTTTTAATAGAAGTTAATCCAACGTCTAAATCAGATATTTCCGTAGTCAAGCTCTTACGCGTCTTTGGATTGACCACCGCATCATAGATGGTAGCCGGGTAAATGGTTTGTCCGCCCTTCGTCAGTTTATGCATTTTTACCATAATATCTCCTGTTTTAGCCTAAGTTCCGCCGGAACTTGGACTGTTGTTATTTTATGTAATTATTTATTAACTATTAAAATCACTCAGCACATCATCATACTCCTGATCTGACAGAGATACGCTCTGCACCGCATTGTAGACGACATAATCAGGATAAGATGTTATTTCCGCTGTGCTTTCATCGGTCTTTCCAGTAGTCAGCACAATCCCTGTATCTTCAATAGATACAATGTTGCAGATGCCATCTCTAAAGTCAGCATCAGAGATGAAGTATTCCCGTTTGACCTTCAACATACCGGGAGAGAAACCGGGGTTGTCAAAAGCAACAAGCAGACTGCCATCTTCCATACGGCTGCAACCCACATACTCTTGTCCGTCAAAGGAGGCTATAAACTGTCCTTTAAACGGATTGAAGTAAGTAAACCGGAAGGGAGTATTCACATCCCCATTCAAGTTCTTCTCTATGATCTTAAAATCGGACTGATAATTAATTCTCATAATACACTATAATATTGATGTTACATCATCTATCTCCTCGGCTGTCAAGATGCCGGAAAGGTCAACACTTCCACCGCCTCCGGTTGTTCCTGTAGGACTCCATTTCCCCTTTATCTTGCAATCATATATAGGACCGGGTATGGTATCCCCCACGACAGCCCAGTCGCCCACAACTGGAGATGGGACAGCAGCATGCAATGCTTCTTCCGTAGAAAACAATCCCTTGTTGCGTATAGCGTTCTGCTTGACCTTCTCCACTTCAGTGGAGATCTTGCTGAAGTTGCTGTTGATGCGGTCTGCCGTTTCGCTCCAAGTTCCTGTTTTATTAATACTATTAAGTTCCATATCACTTCATTTTACTTTGGCAATACGCTCTGATCCCATACAATCTCAGATCCCTTAACCATAATTATGCGTCCTCCCATTATCTGGCTCTGATATATATAACCGTCACTTCCTCTTTGCTCAACAACCATACTGTCCGGGCGAAAATACAATACATCACTATTGGAAGGATCATTCATAAAAATACGGGGAACCATACCGCTCAATCCGTATTGAAGGGATATATCTAAGAGCGAATTACCATCATTATCATGAATATCAATTGACGGTCTCCCATATTCATCCTCAGGGAATATGGTTATCTCGTAACCTGACGGTGAGGAAACTTTCACTTTCCCGACAAATTCAGGATTTCCCTCTGCATCCCATTTAATGTTCCCATTGGCAAGCTGCCCGGAACCATCCTCATTCAACAGTATCTTACCATTGGCTATTTCAACTTTTCCCCGGAAATATCCGCCCAAAGCATAGATATATCCACGAAAAAAAGCATTACCGCCATGAGTAGCTACAAAGTTTGCCATATTCGCCCATTCTTCATCGGTAGGTTGATAATTCGGATCATTACGAAACCTCATCACGGTTAATATAGCCTGTTGAAGCGTGCCACCTGCCCAGAATGCCACATCATCATCGTCATTGTATATGCCGCTTACTCCGGCAGTGACCTTCTGTAACTTGTCATCCTTGTAGTTACCTAACTGAATCATATTGGCCAATATCAAACCGCCAAGGATATCCACAGATCCATCCTTAATCGCGCTGGCGATATAATTGATTGACTGAAAACCGGCTGTTGCCTTGTCGTTATCCAAAATGGACGGCTTCCAGTCTGTGGCAATGGTCCCTCTTTCTAGTTGAAGGTCACAAATGGTTGCGGTACTGCTAAGCATGAAAATACCTGTACCATTAAAAGCGAACTTGAAAGTGTATCTTTGATAATCGGACGCAAGAGGCTGAGTTGTGCTGAAATCACCACACGAAACAGCCACAGACGTACCTTTAGCCTTAAAGGATATAACATAATTTTCATTTTTAATCAAGGACACGGATTGGGACAAACTACCGATTGAAGCAGAATACCCAGAGCCGGCAGCACTATCTGCGGATACAGTAGCCACACCCGTCCAATACTTTAATTGCTTGCTATATAATTCGGTATCAGCAGACAATTGAGTATCAGAGGACAATTTTTCACTTTCATAATCTCCCGTAAACCCGGAGTTACGCAACAGATTGACACTCCCGACAGCCGCATTGTCTATCGCATCCTGAGCCTTTTGGGCCAGATCAGCAGCCGCCTGTATCTCATCCGGCAAGCCTTCCATGTTACGCCATCCGGTGGAGCCTTGTTCGATATGAAACATACCCTTGATATCAACACCTTTATCCTGAGTATATTCCATGTAAGTGGTCCGATCCTTGTCACCAATGTACGTATTTCCGTACACCTTCATCCGGACTTTGCCGGTAGATTTGTCAAAATCAAAAGAAATGACATCTTTCCCGGTCAAGGTAAAATCATTAATACCCTGATACATGATGATGGACGGAGAAACTTCGTTCACCGAAGAGAGAATTATCGCCGCCTGTCTGGTGATATCAGTCTTATGGCCCAATCCCACGATATCATCACCTGCCACCGGAACATCATTCTCGACATTAGGATCACATACGGTCTTGGACAAGTCTATATAGTTCTCACCCACTGCTGTGACCAACCGCCAATAATGGCGGTTGCCGACATGATGAGAAACGCCTGCCTTGATATTGCACTCCTGGGCTATGGCAAGAGATCCCGGAGTAAACTGGTTCTCTATCTCAATTCCGTCTTCCTCTTCCTTAAAATAACAGCGGTAGACATCATCCAACTCATCCACACGGTTGCATTTCATACCTGCATGGGAAATCACCTGCTCACCACCTACATACGTTTTCTTCTTGACCTCAAGCTCGTCAAACACGGCTTTGACCTTGACATACAGATAATCAACAACAGCCTGTGACATACCGTTCTCAAGTACAGTAATTCCACTACCGTTCTTACCTATCAAAAGACCTTTCAAGAAAGTGATCAGACCGTTGGAGGTGTCGCTATTTATCTTTGAGATAAAATAACGGGATATTCTGCCAAGAATATCTGACACGTTGAGAGAGGCACCCATCCTCTCACCTATGATATCCCCGGCTATCTCTGTAATCGTACTTCTCAAAGCGGAAACATTGGCGGACAACTTATCTGTTAGCTCCACGGATATATCATACAGGCAATTTTTATCCGCCTTACAAGTAAATGAGTTCACATACATGAAGTATTCCTTATCATTATACTTTATGTATATACGCGAGTTCTCATTCAACAGACCAGCTAACATACTGTTTTCTGCAAGGAAGACACGTGAGAAACTTACGGAAAAAGAGAACTTCTCATCGTTGTTTTCAGACATATACTTTATCAACGCCTCATCTAATCTCTTCTCGGCGGCAAGCACAAGAGATTTCGGCATTTTAATACCTGTAATCACAAACTTATCCCCAACAGAAGGTTTATAGTTATTTGTGGCATTAGGCATAACAACCCCGAAAGTTGTATTGTCCTTTTTTACAGCAATCCAAACCTCATTTGTAGAAGTGTTTTGTTGGCTTTCTACATATTGGGATGTTTGTGAAGTAACCTTCTGTTCAAAATCTCCTGCCGGCAAGTTCCCGGAAGAATCCACCAATACAGGATTGAATGCCCTTCCCGGTTCATTGTCCTTATAGGTAACTCCTATTTCAAACTCGCAAGCGGCACAATTACCCGTAGTCATATTGATTACAGCCGTACCACCTTCCAAACCTTGTTCGAACAGGTTAAAACCGTAATCCCCATTATATATATGTAATTTTATGTAGAAATAAGAATGTACATACTCATCCGTGCCATTGAATATATTATTCCCTTCTCCTGTTCCTAGTTCGTCACTATCGTTATCATCAAAAGCAATATCCGCAATCTCACCAAATAACTGTCCCGAAGCGTTTGTTACATTTTCTATGGTAGGCTTTATATCGCTAAAATCTACCTTTATCTCTTTTACTTTCTTAGAAGAATATGTATTTTTGAAAAAATAGTAATCATTTGTACCGGGTATTTTATACGTATCGTTAAGTGCATTGTAGAATCTTTCCGCTCCATTTGTTTGTCTATAAATGGAAGGCATAAGGTTTTGCGTGCGTTCTATAGTACCTTTTTCATCATCATTCGGATAGTAGAAAGGAATGTTGTCAGAACTACCAACACCAGTAACGCGATTAACGATCTTATAATTGGCGTTTGTCTTTTTAATTGATACAAGCCCTTTCTTGTACTCGAAGGGAGTAGAAATTACATTCTCTGTATATCCTATGTGACAAACCTTACCTACAAAGTAATAAGGAAGTTCGTATATGGTATATATGGACTGTAACGCTTCTGCAAGGTACACACTGTCAAGAGAAACAAGTTTGCTTTCAGAAGTAATATCTTCATCAATCACTACCGAATATCCGATACCCGATTTTGTCATTGAAGCGTTAAGGCGACCAGCAAACTCGTTTATATCCCCCATGAACTTGACGGAAGTGGAATTGGAGTGATACGTGTCTTCCCCGGCTGTCACCACGTCCATGAAATATACGTTTTCCAGCACGATACGTTCTGAAACGAATTGAAGCTCATGCTTGTACATGATACTCTTGTTGTCCTTTGAGGATGTAGGCACTTGGTCAATATAATATTTTTCCCCCCTAAACTCAACAAACTCTTCTCCTGTCCATAGTTCGTCTAAGCATGAAGGATAGTTCAGTGTAGCGGTCAGTGTGGGAGTTCCTGCCATACGTTGTGCCGTATAGGTGTACTCACCTAATTTTGCAGGCATATCAGCATTCGGAAATTTTACTTTACTTCCTTGCGTATCAAGTTTTAATATGTACAGACTTTCCTTTTCCATTTATTCTTTTACCACATCAATTTGTTCCGTAACTCCTTTGTCCTTTTTTTGCTGTTTCTCCAACAGCTTTTGAGCCTCTTCCTTCTCCTTTGCTATACGTTGTTCTTCATCGGGAACGGATTCGGTGTTTTTCTCAATGGCTGTTTTTGTGGAAAGAATGCCGGCTTGCTTCATTGAGATAAGTATGTTATTATACTCCGTTGCGCTGAACGGTTGCCATATTTTGAACTTACAGCTAACACGAAGCTTGGCAAATTCTGTAACGGCATTTAGGTTCTCGTCTTTTTTCACCAATTCTTTGGCCAATCCCTCCTTGAACAGGCGCATCATCTTGTCTGCAAAATTCTGCCACTCAATCACACCTTGCTGAGCGTTCTTTAAATCCAAATCACGGGTTAGCGTAATAGCCAGTCCGCTAATGTCACCACTTGACTTGACATCTTTCGGCAAAAGGAAAGTGCAGGAGGTATTTATCTGTATCTTCTCAAACAAATCTTGCAGACTGTCAAGCATCCCTTGCGGACTTGGAGGTGCTTTGAACTCCGCACTTCCGTTCCCGTCCATAGACTTGTCCTGCAAAATGATACTCCCGGCAAGTTTCTTTGTCGTTTCTGACAAATTGCCTTTGATATACAGAATGCCCCAGCCGTTCCGTTTCTGAATGACAAAGAAGATGTTGTAGATAATTTCGTAAATCTCGATAAGGCTCTGGCCGTTGTTCCACGCCACATTACCGCGTTTGGTACACAATGGTATCTCGCTGAAACCGTGCAATATAGGACGTTCTCTTACAAAACCGTCATCGCCTGCTTCTTCACCGTCTATCGGTGTGTGCATACGGTACATGTAGGTATCATCGTAACTGTCAATGTATTCCACACCGTCCGCATCGGCATAATAGACACTTTCAAGAAGCCTGTCACCGTTGTTGTCATTGTGTGATATGATTACGTAACCATCTTCATAACTTATCAGGCGGCACTTGATACGTCCTTTATAGTCATAATAAAACAGAAGTCCTGCATCGCCTGTTGCAAGTTGCGAACGGACTGCTTTTGTACGCCATCCATCCATATTCCTGTCTACCCAATACTCCTTGATTGTGGAATAGTTGGCTTTATCTTTCTCGGAAGGAGTGCCACCTCTCAAAGACAATGTACAGGGATTTCCGCAAAGGTAGATTACGTGGCTCGCCAGTATCTGTTCTTGGAAAGCTAATGCCGTGCGCTGGAACTTGATTTCCTGATATCCCCCATCTTCTAACTTGACGCAAATGCTCGGCAAGTTTTGATCAAATAATACCTCATGGCTCATCGGGTCAAGCTCTTTCAGAAACTTTTCCTGCGAAACGATATTCTTTTTTACATTCGGAAGCCTTGCCGTGCGTGTTTCGGTAATGGTTGCGGACTGACCGTCGGAATAGTCGTTTGTAGAGCAAGTGTCACTTCCTCTGAAAAACGGTTTCTTCTGCAACAAGGCATTTACGTTCCGCAATAGATATGTTTTTTTCTCTTCCCGTGTCATTTTTCCGCATCAATTAGGTTGTAATACTTCATACAGGCTTCCTTGCTCGGCATTGCAGAACACTCTCTCGAAGTCCATTTGCAGATAATGTCGTGCTTCTGCGGAACAACGATTATTCGCTTCTGCCCCTCTTCCTCTTCAATATTGAATTTATCGTTCAGCTTCACGCGTGCATCCAACACGACCTTACTTGCTTTGATAAAAGTGTCTGAATCTCCACTTGTTTTCGCATCGTCAGCAATCTGTTTCATCTCCGATATTTCTTTCAGCAATGCTTCTCGGTTCTCATCTTTAGATATGGTAGTGATAGCACCGATGCCGAAAGGTTTCAGTTTCTCGGCAAGCATGGATAACACCTTGTTTGAAGGCTTTTCATCTTCTTGGTAAGCAACCTTTGCAGCAAGAGCCTTATCTACGAAAGAATCACACATTACCAAATAGGCAACATCTCTTACCCTTGCTTCAATTCCTTCTGTTTTAAGGGAATTGAGAATATCCTTTATGTCGTTATAGCTTATCATGTCCTAATACCATAAATGTTCATCGTAAATACTTCCTTCTGTCTGTGCATGGAACGCTTGTTTGGTTTCTTCTTCGTGATTGTAATACCCTGCTTGAATCTCATTTCCGTATTCGATGTTAGCGCACGGAAACATTCTCATAGCGCATGGGTCTAACAAGTCCATCGACCTGCCTTTCCCCAACATCTGATTCATTTTCTTCTTGTTCCAAAGCCGTTTCTTTCCGCTCTGCATATCGTCAAATCGCACAACAGAACATTCTTCCATAAACTCGTTCTCAACCGTCACTTTGTATTTCAGGTTCTGGTGAGTGTAAGTCTGAACGGCAAGTTTATCGTCAAATGTCAAGTTACCTTCCTCTATCATCTTGCATAATCTGATATAGCACATATCCTTGACTGTCATTGCGGTAAGTTGGTAAAGCCCGAAAGGTTTATTTAGTGAGATATAAGGTACTGCATCGGGAATGTAATCATTGAAATACCGTCCGGCAGTCGCGTCAAAAATGATATGGCTTTCGGCTGTTCCATGCTCAAATGCAAATGTCTTCACTGCCATAGCGTTTTCTCTCGGAGTGGACTTGCTAAGAATGAGAATGTCGTATGCGTGAAATCCATCCCATGCAAGTGCAACAAGGTTGTCTGTACCATAATCCGCCAAATCCACGGTAATCCATTTGTCACCGTTTACGGCAGGGTTGTTGTTGAACACGCCTTGTGCGGAAGTGGAAGGGATAGGTATCTTTTCGTCAGAATCTGGGTCAACATTGAAGTTGCCCTCAATGATAGCTTGTGCCATTTTACCGCCCGAAGCCGCAACAGAGCCTATGTAATTAGGATTATTTTCAAGCATAGCCCTATTTTCGGATAGCTTACCTTGATAGAATACGAATGACTTAATCATATTCGTATAGTCAAAATCACCTCCAATACGGGCAAGTTTCCTATCAATATCTATCTTACACTTAGCATAAACTTCTTCTTTGGAATCACCCCAGACCACATCATCAACGGTAGAACCGTTAACATAGAAATATCTCACTTTCCCGTTTCTATCCGGCATAATAAAACCGTCAACCCCAATGTACCAATCCAAGAACTTTCTCGTCCAATGGCTGCGCTTTGGGTTAAGGGTGGCAAAGAACTTACCAGTGAATGTTTTTGACCGTCCACGGTTACGAGTTTGAACATAACTGAATGCTTCCCAAGACATTTCGGTAATCTCGTCAATACATATAGCATCAATCTGCTTACCTTTCCATTGCTCACGCATTTTGTCAAGATTAGTATCATCTATATAGGTCAAGTCGCAATACGCACCACTTGGGAATGATATGCGAGGGCTATCGGCAGTCTTTACAGAACAATAGTCACCGAATATAGCCTTGAATGTATCTACGAATGAACCTCCCGTCTTTTGCGACTGCAAAGACCTACGTGTAATAACCGCACGGAAATCCCCATCTGCCATTAACGGCTCTGCAAGAGCAAGGACAAGAGCAAAGGAATTGTGAGTAACGGTAAAATCATCAACCATATAAAGTCCGCTCGGATTGTCAACGGAAATACATCTTCCCTCCTTCATACCGATATATTCAGCACTTACTATTGTCTTTTCAAGTTTTAAATCCTTGTCAATTTCTACGTACCCATATTTTTTTACTCTGTTTTTCTTTTTGGGTAATGAAACTATCTCATCATTAAATTTAGTACATATCCAAATTGTATATGCTTCATTACATGGATGGAATACTCCATCTCCGTCTTTATATCCAGCTTTCTTTGATGTTATAGAGGCTCTACCGCCTAAAGAGCGTACAACAAAAGCAACATCTTCTGCAAGTTTCTTGCTTATCGTAGTATAACTTAAATGGCCTCTATCGTCTACATATCCATCCGTATCAAGCAGACCACATAACAGTTCCTTTCTTTCTTCTATTGTAGAGTATTTATAAAATTTTGGAATGAATTTGTTTGCAGCTGTACATCCATTCATCTTTAAAGTCTTTATATCCTCTACTATATTATTATTGCTTATGACATAAGTTGCACATGAATCAATATAATTGGCATACTTTTTAGACATATCATAGCCGTAAGACTTGAATTTTTCTACAATAAATTCATCTGGCGTACATAGGTATATACATCTATCACATATACTTTCTCCCATACACCCATCACCAATTAATGCTCCTAAAACATATGGAGCTATTGGCCGTGGCGTTGTAGGTGTAATTGACCGAGTAAATTGTACAGGTTCGGGTAATGGTATATTAAGATTCTTACCTTTATACATTCCCTTATTTTTATTTTTTATCCACTCATATATCTGTATTGCGGACATCAATCTCCAACCATCGTATTTCTCTTTCTCCATGTCCGAGTTTCTACGCTTTGACTGTTTTCCTGCCACTCTTGCTTTCCAAAGATGCCCTTCTGTACAATCCATATATGTACCATCAGAGAAAGATATTCTGTAAAATGGAAACATGGATATGGGATGTAGATATATTACCCTTTCTTGCCCCCCTGTGTCTGGGTTAGATATAATACTACCTACTTCTATATCTCTAACTTTCCTTAATCCATACGGTGTAACTATGTGAGAATCAAGTAATGCCCCTTTGCCTCCACCGAGGTTGCCTCCGCCGAACACCACATCCACGCACGATGATGCAAACTGCATTTGGAATCCTTCTTGCGGCTTGATTACGACTTCTCTATGTACTTCTTGCTCTTTCATCAAAAGCAAAAATACCTCTTAATAACAAGGTAATATATACTTAAATCAATGTCTATTTATCATAGTGATAAATACAGTTATTTTTTTATAGTTATACCTTTTTATTAAAGCATTACTTTCGCATATAATCATTATAAAACATATAGTGTATGAAGTTTACGAAAGAGCAATTTTCAGAAGCACTGAAAGTGAAACTCACCAACAACGGCAAGAAAAACTTAGCTATGAGTGAGAGAAGTTTCAACGGCAAAGTAGAAAGAATCTACAAGCGGTTGGAGAAAACGAGTGATAAGGACGAGTTGGAACTGGATGATGTTGTTGCCGACTACTTGGATGACTTACAAGAGGACGATAACAACATACGAAATGACAACTCAAAATTTATAAAAGAGTGGGAAAAGAATCATCCGAACAAGGACGATAGAAGTGATAAAAAGGATGACAAAGGAGACGAAAGCAAACTGGATAAGTTGCTCAAAGAACTCCAAGATTTGAAATCAGAACGTGAGGAAGAGAAAAAGGTAAAAGCTATCTCAGACAAACGTAATCAACTCAAATTAGCCTTAAAAGGGAAAGAAATCAAGAACGAGGATTGGATTAACGACCAACTCGAATTGATTCACATTGATTCTGAAACAGATGTTGATGCTCTCACAGAAAGACTGGTCAAGAGCTACAATAAGTTTAATGCTAACACTCCACCCGACATCACTCCAGGCGGCACGGGAGGCGGTAAGGAAAAGACCGATGACTTTGCCGATGTGGTTGCTGTCGTAAAGAAGCAATCGCACAGAGAAGAAAAGTAATAATCATTTAAACCAAAAAGAAAATGTCAGATTTCTATCAGCAAATCCTATTGAACAGTGGCTACCTTCCCGGTAGAGCATTGGTTCAGGCTCGCGGAAGCATTGGTGGACACCGCTATGTATTCGTGAAGTTACAGATGAGCGGAAAGGACGCACTTGTATTTCCTACCAGTGGTGGAATTGTTAAAAACCCATTCAAAGGTAATGCAAGAGCTTTTGCCGGAACGCTCGCTGAATATATTCCCAGTAATGGTTCTAATGGAAGCGAAATACGTATCCTAAAATCGTATGCAGTTGCAAAAGCTACAACTGGATCTACAGACATAGATATTTACCTGAAAAGAGACGGATATTCTCTTATCCCATTTGTAGGAGATATCCTTATGGTAGCACCTTCTACATTGACAGGGAAAGGCACAGCGGTAACAGTTACAGCCGTTGAAAAAGCAAATGACGAAACGGCTGGCGATGTTTGGAAAGTTACATTGAGCGCAACCATCGGATCATTAACAACTTCATCTGTTCTTGTCGAAGCGAAAGAAGTAGGCTCTAATAAAGAAGCTATGGTTACTAATCCTAACTCATACCTTCCCTGCGACTTTGATTTTGTTTTTGACCCGGCTGCATCCGAAGATGATTTCGATGGTGCAAGATACCTTATCACTCCTGCATTGGCATTAGGAGATGTATTCCTCTACGAAGACCGTATGCAACCTCTTTCGGCTGCATTAAAAGCTTTGAACAAGAGCAAGGTTAAGGGTTGGTTTAACATTTAAAATTGACGAAACTATGCCTAAATTTGATTTTAATAACAGCAGATATGCAAGATTCTTTTCAGACAAGACCAATCAACGTTTCTTGCAATCCTTTGTCAATACAGAAGGTCTGCTATACACTAATTATGGTTGGTACAAGACCCAAGGTGTAAAAGCTGGTGCTCCCACACCTACCGCCCCTAATGGCATCGCTACTTTTTCTGTGAAAGGACGTGACTTGAAAGCCGCTCCTTTGATGGATTTGCGTGCACCTCTTGGTGACAGTAATCAAATGGATAAGGACGGCCTGTACTGGTACACCGCATCCATTCCTGATTTTATCGCTCCCGGTTTCGTTGAAACAGCTATGGAACGTGAAGCAAAAGAACAACAGTTTGAGTTGTTTGGAAACGATGCCGATTTGGTAGCCGCTTGGGTACATACATTACAGTCCCAGCTTGATAGTGCGGACGCAACCATGAACTTCATGACTGCACAGTTAATGTCTAAAGGTAATATTGACTACCGCAATATCGCACGTGGTATTCAAATTCCGTTGCACAAAGCAGACATTCCGGATGAAAATTTCACTAAAGCAGGAACTAAGGTGTGGACTGACGCTGAATGCAAGATTCTGAGCCAAATGGCGGAAAAGGAGAAAAAATATCGTGAAAAATGGGGATATGAAGGTGCAATGGAATGGCAGGTTACACGCAAGATGTTTTACGAAGTAATGTTGCAAAATGCCGAAGTTAAGGAATTGATTGAAAGTTTCAAGAAAAATCCTTTAGCTTACATCGCAACAACCGCTACTGCGCCTACTACACGTGAGTTGTTCTTAGCAGCTTTCCGTGATTATCCCGGTGTATCTCCAATTGAAATTGTAGAAGAGCGTGAGCGTAATCTTACCAATACTGGAGACACATTCGTGCAAGGTTGGGATGATAAGATTGCAGTTCTCCGTCCTGCCGGATATGCTTGTGAGTTTGAATACACCAATAACTTAGACAAACAGATGTTTGACAAGTATGGTTCAAGCGTAATAACTAAAATTTTTGCTCAGGCTAATGATGGTCTCTGCACGATTGTGAATACAACGACAAACAACGGGCTGTATAAGGAATGGCATACGGATGTGATGATGTCGGCTTGTCCTGCACTGAAAACATTCCGCAATCACGTCATTGTAGACACAAGTCAGGCAGACGATTAATGTATAACACATTGCAACAGTAGCAGTTATGGAAAAATCATTTGACCCGATAGCATACCTCAATGGACTTACGAGATTTGTCTTTGAAGATGATGCACTTGAAAATATCGCATACGAAAACGGTTTGATGTTTATTTCAGACCATTCCGAAATAGACGAATACACTAAAGACCATTGCCTTATCGCACTATATGAGCTTGTCATTAACGGTCCGTGGTCTGTGGCTTCATCATCACTCCAGCATGGCAGTTATAGACAGGACGTAGGCAGTGAAACGGTAACGGCTCCCATAATCCAAAACTTGAAAGACCGTCTGAAAGCACTGTACAAAAAGTATGGTGAAGAAGAAGCGTTGGGAAGCATGGATTCGGGTAGTATGAGTTGGGTCAATGAAAATTCATTAGATGTATAGCTTATGCGTCTCAAAAGAAAAGTAATAGCAGAATATCCGTTTCATGGCATATTCTACACCGTGATAACGAAAAAGCCGGAGGACGGAGACCTTCTCGGTAACGGAGGATTGCTTGACGGTGATTTGCTAGGCGGTGAAGATACGGATGGTTCTCTCAATGCGAAAATAACTGAGAAAAACGAAGGGAATACGGAAACTTTGGAAGAAACCATCCTTCTTGAAACCGAATGCGATATACAGCAAGCCTCCAAGATATTCAATGGCGGCACTATCATGGCAGACTATAACGTGTTTTTCCCATTAAAAAAAAGTAGCATTTCACCTGTAAAAATTGGAGATATGTTTAGATGTCCAAAGGAAAGTTACGGAATAGGCATTAACGGTCGTGTTATAGGAATGGAAATTAGCCAGCTTGGTGGCGTGAAAGTTAACATCAAAATGAGTGAAGTAGGTTAAGTATGGCAAAGACCAAGCAAAGTGCAATCACCCGTATTGTTGATTTACTCGCAAACGAGGGACAGAAGATAGTGGCCAAGGAACTGTCTAAAGTTTCCTATACCTACCGAAGCCTCAATTTGAGAGATAGTTACGGTTGGGGAGTATATGTTGACGGAAAGCTTGCCAGAAAGGGATATACTGCCAGTTCTCCCGGAATAAAGAAAAAATGGTATGGTGAGGAAATTACCGGTTATGAAGCAGTGGTTGAATACTTGGAATCCAAATATAAGCCACATCCGGGAATTGATTTGGTAGTTGTAGCCGCCATGCCTTACGGAGAAATACTACAAAATGCAGAAGGTAACGTGAAGAAGAAATATGAAGTGATAGCAGTGGCACGTAATGAAGTTAAGGCATTATCACGGAAATTCAAGAACGCGAAGTTCGGCATTATCAGTCACGGTAAACAAGACAATATATGAATGATTTATATAAAACTGGCAGCATGATAGAGAATTTTCTATCCATGTTACTTACAAAAGCAAAGATTTCATCAATAATCTCTTTTGATGAAACACCGCTGACAATAAGTAGTGACAGCACGGACATGATCGTTGTAGATGTTCTTAGCGTGAATGATTACGGAGGAGAGGCGAAATGTTCCGCCAACATATTCCTCTATGCGAAGTCCACGGACAGTTTGGGATCAAAGCCAGTAAAAAAACTGTTCGACATGGAAAAAACACTATTCTCGGCAATTGACCAATCCAACGACAAGCATTTCGTCATAACAAGCTGTGAACTGATAGGGAAAGAAAGTAAAAATTCCGGAAACTTCTATTGCAATGTGTACAATATCGGGATAACAATAAGATAAACAGATTATTAACAAGATAACACTTTTTAATTATGGCAGTAAACAATACTGGCGCAACAGCCAAAAAATTTATCAAACCTTCTTACATCGTGGCAACTCTGTTCACTGGTACTGAAGAAGACGATGTGCCAAAGGGTGACTCTTACATTCTTGAAGATGTAGTTGAAGACACCACTTCAATCGCTCAAGACGATAATGATGTAAACGACATCGAGTGTGAAACTTCCGACAGTCCTATTCTTTCCATCGTGAAACTCGGCAAATACCAATTTACAGCTGAGGTCGCAGATACACAAAAAGATCTGCTAATCGCTCTCATGGGATTTACGGCTGGAATTACTGTCTCTACCAAATACTTTGCTCCTGCTCAATACAAGAAATTGTATGCAAAGATTGACGTAGTGTTTGAGGAAGGGGAAACGATGACAGCATTTGTGGTTCCAAAATTACAACTTAATTCCAAGCTAATGCTTGAATCATTAAACTCCAATATTGGACGTATCAGTCTTGCAGGAACAGCGTATGATGCAAATGTCGCCGATGGAGCAAAGACTATCAGAACTCCGTTTTATGTGGATTCCGCTTATACCCTACCATCGGCAGGATAACCCATAATAGATAAGAAGATTGTTTTACAGGGCGGTAGGCTGGATATGCCGCCGCCCTTCATGCTTATAATCATGGCAGTATATAGAGCAAAGAAAAAAGATACACAACCAAAGAAAGACGCTGTAACAGCTCATACTCCTGTATCCAATGAATCAATGGAGCGTTTGGCAAGGATAATGAACGACAGCCCAAGCATTATGAAACTCCACGATACGGAATGGTGTATCACAGGATTAAAGCCCGGTGTTCAATGGCTCATAGCCGAACAAGCGTGCCGGATCGTCAAAGGAGAGAAACTGAGCATGGGAGATGTTATCAAGGAGTTTGCAGTAAATCTACCAGCAGTGGCACATGTAATAACGCTTGCACTTCTCAATGACAAGGACAGGATATTCTCTGATTATGAGAAAAAAGAACTTTCAGATGACTACCACAAAGTCTATGACCTTCTAATGTGGGGGGAATACGACATAAAGGACTGGGCATTATTGCTCGGTGAAATCCTTAACCTCATAAGCACGGATTTTTTTTTCGAGAGTATCAATGTGATTCAGACCGTGAGGGAGATGACACTGGCGAGGAAGATGAAGAAAACGGAACAAAGCTAATAATATCCCGTACCGAATGGGGGCAGATGATTGATTTTCTGCGCTCCAACACTTGGTGCTCTCGTGAAGAATATTTATGGGGAATGACGATTGGACAGGTCCGGTTAAGCTCGTTTGATTTTTCCCATGTAGAATACGGAAACAAGGACAAGAAAAAGAAGAAGGTCAGCAAAATAGGAAGTGTTGACGATTTGAAGAACTTGAATGATTTGGGTATGCCCATAATTAATAAAAAAGGATAACGATATGGCAAATAACGAAGCAGGAGCTTTCCTCAACATAACCCCTGATGTATTAAAGAAGTTGGATAGTTTCGATGAGAAGCTGGAGAAGATAGAGAAACATGCACATACGGCTGCGGATGCGTTGAAAAACGGGTTTGGCAGTGTGGTAGTAGATACTTCCAAATTGGAGAGCGCAATCACTTCGTTAGCCAATAAGATAGGTGCGCTGAACACGGCAAGCAATTCAGTCGGAAACATAGGTACAGCCGCACAAGGCTCTGCAAGGGGTGTTTCTTCCATGAACGAAAGCCTTTCACGTGCGGCGGACTTAACCAATAAGATTTGGGGAGGTAAGTTTGGGAAAGCAGAGATTGGTAATTTAAATATAGCGCAGTTAAAAGAGGGTATTTCAGACTTAAAAAGATACCTTGAAAACACAAAGGCTTTAACTCAATACGGACAGAAAGGTATCGTTGAAGCCATGCGTTATATGAAAATGCAATTGGATTATCAACGCCAAACCGATGAACAAAGGGCGCAATCGGCTGAAAAGGCGGCACAACGCAAAGAAGCAGCCGACAGACGTGCTTACAAGGCTGGGGCAGACTTGGCAAAAGCGCAAAACTACAAACAGAATACAACCGCACAGGGTGCGCTTGACTTTTCTAAAACAGCAAATACACTTCAACGGCAAATCACGGCAATAGAGTACCTAAAAAAAGCTCGTTTATCTTTGAATACTACCGATGCCAACTATAAAAGCACGCTCAATCAGATAAACCAAGCCATCGCAAAACACAACCAAGCGTTGACTGATGCAGGTATTAAATCACAGCAGCTTGCTACACGTCATCGCAACCTAATGGATACAGCCGGGCAATTAAGCCGTCAGCTTGCCTTGGTGTTCTCCGTGTCACAGATTGAAGGTTATATCAGAAAAATTGTTGAAGTAAGAGGTCAGTTTGAACTTCAACAAGTTGCTTTACGTGCCATTTTGCAAGACAAAGATAAGGCAGATAAAATTTTCTCCCAAACCATGCAGCAAGCTCTTAAATCGCCATTCCAAGCGATGCAGCTTGTTACATTCACAAAACAACTTGCTGCATACCGTATCGAAAGCGATAAACTCTTTGATACTACAAAACGGCTTGCAGACGTATCGGCTGGATTAGGTGTAGATATACAACGATTGATTTTGGCTTACGGACAGGTCAAGGCAGCAGCTTATTTGCGTGGTACGGAAGTAAGGCAGTTCACGGAAGCAGGTATCAACTTGTACGGAGAACTACAATCGTACTTTGAGGAAGTGAAAGGCGAAGCATATACCACAGCACAGATTGTAGATATGATTTCCAAACGCATGGTAAAGTTTGAAGATGTCGAAGCCGTATTCCAAAGAATGACCGACAAAGGTGGCTTGTTCTACAATATGCAAGAGGTACAGGTAAATACACTTCACGGACAAATAAATCGTCTGAAAGACGTAATATCCATTATGCAGAATGAGATAGGAAAATCCAATCAAGAAGGTTTTTTGTCTATCTCTACAGCTATCAACCTTGCAAATACATTATTAGAAAATTGGCGCACGGTTGCCTCTGTATTGAAAACTATCATAACGGCATACGGCACTTTTAAGACTGTGTCAGGTGCAATGTGGATTGCAGAACGAATCTATATGACAAAGGGCATAGCTATGCAGAAAACGAGAATATCCCTCAAATTTAAGGAAATTATGGCTACTCGTACACAAACCGCTGCAACAGTAGGGGCAACAGCTGCACAGAACGGTTTAAATATGGCGGTAGCCAAGAATCCATACGGTGCTATTCTTGCCGTTATTACAGCCGTTGGTGTAGCTATTTACGAAGTAATTCAAAATACAAACAGACTGAAAGAAGCACTTGACGGCATAGCAGCAGAGGGGGCTTTTAGTGTCGTTCAATCGTCAAATAACTATGTAAAGTTGGCTTCTGTTGTTACAGATTCTACCAAATCATACCAAGAACACAACAAGGCACTTGCAGAACTGAAAAAGAAGTATTCAGACATACTGCCCGAACAATACCTAAACGCAGAGGGGATTAAAGCGTTAAACGGAAATTATAATGAAGCCATCAAGCTGATACATCAATATATCAACGCAAAGACAAAAGAAAGAATGATTGATGAAGTTGGACAGGATGCAAACAAAGAAATGTATTCCAACCAACAGAAAACCGCAAAAACTATCTCTGAAATAATAGATGAACAACACGGTATGAAAGTGTCATGGAGTGAGATTAGCGGTGTGTTGAGCCAAGTACAGGAAAAACTTTTGAGCGGTGCTATAAAATCCACCCGGCAACTCCGTGAGGAAACGGAAAAGGTTGTAGAGCAATACACAGGGTTGGGTAACATTGATTTAAGTGACTATTTCACTCAGTTGTCGGGCAGTTCGTTTGGCGGTGCTGACAAGTTCAGATTCGATACCATTCAAATAGAGCGAAGCCAATTCAGAGATTGGTTTGAAAGCGCACGTTCATATATAAGCCAAGTGGAATCCATTGAACAGCGTTTCAGCAAAGGTTCTATCAGCATGACTGCACAAAGATACCAAGAGCAGAAAGATGCCGCAGAGAAGATGGTAGCAAATGCGATGAACGCTTACGATGTACTCCGTGATTCACAGAAAAAGAATACCAAAGTCACCAAGGAGGAACTTGAACACGCAAGGGCACTCGTTCAAAAGGTACTGAAAGCGATTGGTTCTGACGTACAAGTAGATTCCACTTACATAAACAAATTGTTCAATGACAGTTTCTTCTTTGAGGAGGAAAAACAGAAAGCGATACAAACCAAGCTCAAACAACTCTTTGACAAACTGACCAAGGAAGCCAAAGAATCGGGAGATACTTCGGGGGCAGTGTGGTTGCAGGAGTTTGAAAAACAGATTAATGGTCTTAACCTTAATCCTCTTCAAAACAGTATCAAGAAATTCCTGCTTGGAATTAATGGGAATGCTGACATACAAGCTAATTGGAATATACGAAGTGGGGAAACGGAAGCGGAGTTTAAGAAACGCATTAAGACGGAGATTGACACACGTAACGAGATAATTCGAAAAAGCCAATCTACCATATATCCCGAATATGGTCAAGACACAAACAAGGTAAAATCCGAACTAGAAGAACTTAATCGCCTGTATAATGAACTTGGTGGCGACAAAAATAAAAGTCGCTCAAGTGCCGAGCGTGATATTTGGGCTGAACGTATCTCCGTCCTAAAAGAAATGCAGTCAAGATATGAAAAGCTGAATCAGCTTATGGGAGAGAACCGTGCCATAGAGGAAACACGTTCGGCTTTCAAAGGTGCTTTGGACTTTACTCAAATGGGAGAAGTTATCAAAGCGGAAGATATTATTCCTACCAAGCAAGGAATGATTGATGCGCTTGAAAAGTTACTCGAACAGATTCCTAATGACGTAAAGAATGCCACAAAAAGAACTGGGCTTGAAAAGGAAATTGCAGAACTTAAAATTGGTATTCAACAGGACTACTTAAAAGAACAGCTCGATAAGACCAAGAAGAACATTGAATCCATGTTCAACGGATTGGATTTGTATAACAAAATGAAAAAAGAAGGCTTTTCTGATGAGATGATTAAATCATTATTTGGTGACTTAACTACTACAGAAAGCGAGATACAAGCAGAAATAGAAAAACTGGCTGGCAAAGAAGGGGAATTGTGGGAAAAAGCATACGATGATCTGAATAAGAAACTGAAATCTAAGCAAGATGAAATGTTCAAAAACCGTATAGAGCAATACGCGCAATTCATTAATGACTTCAACAACCAGATAGAGAACAAGCAGGAGGAATTTGCCGATTATATGAAAATTGCACGTGACATGCTGAATAAAACAGGTGATGTTAAAGCATTCACAGACCAAGTAGGAAATATTATAGCCAAATACAATCAAGATATTGCTAAAATTGAAACAGAAAAATTCAAGAAGAGTGGAACATATATCGAGATGATGGGCGAATTATCCATAAAGTCAGCAGACGAATTACAAGCTCTGATAGAGAGTCTGGAAGATTTTATTGCAAAATCCGCAAGCAACATCCCAGCAGATACATTAAAAATATACATAAACAGACTTAACGAAGCAAACGAGCAACTTGACAAGGTAAAAAATCCTTTCGGTAAATCCTTCATAAAAGGAATTAAGGAAATAACTGAACTTCAAAATAAATATAATGCAGAAAAGAGTTATCAAAATGAACTTTTACAAAAGCAGGTAGAGCTGGAAAATGAATTGAGGGATATCGAATCAAAACGTGATATTGCAAAAGCAAATGGAGATGATACTACTAATTTTGAAAATCAAATAGTAGATATTCAGGACCTGATTAAGGACAATGATAATTCCATTGCAAATTCATCCGCCAAACTGCAAGGTATGTCAACTCAAATGGGTAAAATGACACAGGGGGCTGGTGCCGTAATAGGAATTATTGATAAGATCGTAAAAGGTATTGACGATTCTATCCAGGCGACAGCAGACTTGTTTAATGAAATAAAGGATATAGCAAGCAGCTATGGAGTTGATACAGAATCTGGAGGATGGCAAGATCTAAGTATCGCTATGAGTTCACTCAGTGAAATGAGTACAAATGTATCAAACTCATGGAACAGCTTTAAAAGTGGAGATTTTGCAGGAGCAGCCGTTAGTGCAATTAAATCTGTAGGAAGTGTAATAAAAGGTATAAATGCGATACATGATGCTAAATATGAACGAAAGATAAAACGGCAGCAGAAAAATATAGAGAGTTTGCAAGATGCTTATGAAATTTTGAAAGAAAAGATAGATAAAGCGTGGGACATAACATCCTTGAACAATGCCACAAAGCAGACGACACAGAATATAGACCAGCAGATACGTTCCTATCAAGAAATGATAAATGCCGAACAGAAGAAGAAAGATACAGACGATGAACGTATTAAAGAATGGAATGAAGCAATTAAAGAATTGCAAAAGACCAAGGAAGAGATAATAAAACAAGAACAAATGGATTTAGGCGGTATTGGCGGAGAATCAGAGTATAGGGATGCGGCTGAATCTTTTGTACAGGCATGGATGGACGCTTTTAATGAAACGGAAGACGGGTTAAAGGCTCTTAATGAAAACTTTAACGATTTCATTGAGAACCTCATTGTCAAACAAGCCACAATGAGATTAGCACAAGCTAGATTGAAAAATTTGTTTGATATGATAGACAAGTCTGTTACGGAGGATAGCGATGGGGGAATCAGCATAACTCAAAAGGAATTAGCGGATATCTATGCAGAAGCTACCACTTCGATGAAAGGGCTAAATGAGGATTTGCTTTCTTTTGTAGAAACTTTGGGATACAAGCCAAGTAAAAAAGCAAATCTATCCGCTCTCCAACAAGGAATACAAGGTATAACAGAGACTACCGCCGAGGCGCTTGAGGCATTACTAAACTCTATCAGGTTCTTTGTAAGCCAGCAAACTACTGACATAACAGCTATCAGAAATCTGTTAGACGCTCGATATAGTTTGGAATCACAAGCTGAAACAAACCCCATGCTAATTGAATTGAAAGCGCAGACGGGATATTTGGAGATTATTTCAGATAGAATAGACCGTGTATTCGCGCCAAATTCAAATTCAAGGGGAGCAGGACTAAGAGTATTCATAAGTGACTAATTAATTAATACATTTAAATAATCATTCTGATGGTAAGAGATAGTATAACAACCCAAGCCATACCGGGTGGCTTCTCCGTAATAGTAAGCGGTTTTATAGCAGAATCATTGGAGCACATGATACCTTGGATTATTGTATCATTTGCGGTAGTGATATGTGATTTGGCTTTTGGAATAAGGAAAAGCCTTTTGATGGGCGAAAAGGTTCGTTTCTCTAGTGCAATACGCCGCACAATGGGTAAACTTGTAACCTACTTCGCCTTTGTTTGTATGGTTGTCATGATAAACATTGCATCCGGCAGCAAATGGGATATAGACATATACTCCTGTTTGCTAGTTTGCTTCATTGAATTTTGCTCTATCATATCAAATATATTGAAGCCCAAAGGATACAGCTTTAATATGCTTAAGGCGTTAGGTCTGTTTGGTAAGAAGGTGCTTGATGTAGAAAAAGAGGATATAAATGAAATAATAACAGAAAATAAAAAGGAGGAAAAGAAATGAGTTTAATTGATTTTATTTTTATTGCGCCTTTTGCACTTTATGCCATAATCTACGCATTTTCGGTAAAAGAATCCTGTAATTCCGATGAATCCATAGAAATATGACGTGCATTTAAGCGCTATTCTTAATACATATTCATGCCCGTTTAAATAGCTTTCTGGCGAACGCAGTAAAAGAAATGCAGCTGTCAATGTTGGCATAATAAGTATAGGTATTTCCATATTAAACCTGTATCGGGAACAAACGGAGCATAAACATAACAAACAAAAAGAATAATAAATAGATAATGTAGACGCAGATATGGCAAAAATTACTTGCAAATAAAGCTCTAAGGATTTAAAAGCAGGTATGTATAAATACATTATAGTAAATATTAATGGTAGTTGGATGAGAAAAGCACTAAACACATTTTTCTGTTCAGGAGTATAGCTTCTAATAAGTTCTGATAAGTCCATATTTTTTGCGACAAAAATAATAGTAATTTTATAATTTAAAGATAAGGAGGAAAAGAAAAATGGCTAATATTGAACATTTCATACCATTTCTTATAAAATGGGAAGCTGGTATAAGTAAGAAAAGCAATGAAACCAATGAGTCTCTTTTTCAAAGAGCAAGAAAAACAGGATGGGCTGATGATCCCGATGATTTAGGAGGACAAACTATGGTAGGTGTGACAATGGCTACCTATGAGGAATATTGTCGTAGAAAAGGTTATCCCAAACCTACGACCGAAAGGTTGATGGATTTGTCATATAACGATTGGAAAAGTATCTTGAAGATGTTGTATTGGGATAGATGGAATGCGGATGAAATAAAAAGCCAAAGTATAGCAGAGATAGTATGCGATTTTGTATGGGCTTCTGGGGCACATGGTATTAAAGTACCGCAGGATTTGGTTGGTGTGATTCCTGATGGCATTGTCGGACCTAAGACACTTGCCGCAGTTAATTCCCGTAATCCCCGTGAACTGTTTGATCAGATCAAGATTGCACGGTTTGATTTCATCGAGGATATATGCCGGAAACGCCCAGCAAACAACAAGTTCAAACGGGGGTGGATGAACCGCATAAATGATATCTCTTATGTTGGTTAGAGTTATGAACTGGGTAAGCCGGCATATATTGCTGGCTCCTTTCATGTGTCTGTTCCTGCTGTTCGGATCATGTGGCAGCTCGCATAAATCTGTCAAGTCAGACACTAAGATTATACAGAAAGATAGTACACGTGAATCTGTCAATATCGTACACGGATCAAGTACGTCTTTGAGCGAACTCATTACCACTAATGGTAACTATGTGATTAATTTTCGGATTTATGGTACAAGAAAACCGTCTGACAGCCTGACCGGGAAACCTCCGTTATTGGCAGACGGTCATGTGGAAGGTGATTTCAGCAAGAATAAAAGGAAGGAAACTGCAATCAAAGACAGTACGGAAGTGAAAGCTGACAAGGAAACCACTTCCAATACCCGTGAAGAAAACCGGTCAGAAACCATAAAAGAGAAAAAAGAATCCACGCTGCCTGAACAAATCGGTTTTGCCTGTGTTTGTGTAACCGTTTTGATTGTCGTTATGCTGATAGTAAAGCATTGGCGCAATAGACAATCTTCATCATAAGACTTTAAATTTATAAATTGGACTGCCCCAGCTCGTGATGAGTCGGGGCTATTTTTGTAATCTTTGCCGGAACTAACATTAACTTATGTATTATGGCTGAAAAAAAAGAATCTTATTCCGAAGAGGAATTGAATGAAATGATCGTATGGTTCAATAACCATGCCAATGAACTTCCAAAAGAAATGCAGATTAACAAAGCAGCTTTCACTCCGGATTTGAAACTTACTGTTGAAAGTTGTATCATGCAGGCTAAGCAATGTCTGGGCAACTATAAGATGGCCGGAGCTTTCCGGATGCTCCAACAAATTAGAGAGAACCTTGAAAACAATCATACTTGTTAACACAATTCAAAATGTGATTTTAAATCCGATTTAAATATAGTTTTAATAAAAAAATAACCAGCAATAAAATGCTCTGCCGAATAGATAGCCATCAACCGGGTGATTGACTGCATAAACAATTCGGAGAAATCAAAACTACATAGAAATGAGGGCGGAGATCATGAAAATGAAAGGGTAAAAGTAAGGCAACTTATTGGGCTGCCTTACTCATTTCTTCGTGTACTAGTCTGCGAAACTCCTCACTTTTTGCAAAATTTCCTATCTGTTCGCCTTTGCACATATCGTAAGTTATGAAGGTTTTTAAGAGAAAGACATCCAACCCTACAGCCTTGAATCCCATCGCAATGCCTTCCCGGCAGGTGGCGAACACATTTTCACGGTGCCCACCATCTACTTTTTCGGTCGAGAAGTTAAACGAATAGCTATTATTCATCTCGAAGTACCGTTTCATCAGTTTTGTGCCTGCAAAGTTAATTTCCATCCGCTCGGCAAATCGGGAAAAGATGTGCGGAGGAAACGCAAGAAGAACCATTTTACCTTTGACGAAGGTAGGCATATAGGCATACTTGCCATGCTCGGTATCGTGGTAGCAGACGAAGGAGATACGGCAATCATCTCCTATCTCTTTTTTGCTGTGAGCCTCCCATAATATCAGCCACTTGTTTTTTCGCACAGTAGTGACAAAAGAGTGGATACGCACCGGAAACAGAACGGATTTTTTGATTATCCGGATGACCTTAGCGTCCTTGCCATCGGAGATAGTGAGCACGTTTGGATAATCAGCTCTTATTTCGTCAAGCAATTCTTCTGCTGTCATGGTTGATGTTATCATAATTAATATGTTTTATAACATTAATAATTTGTTGCTCGTTAATTCAAAAAGTTGCACCTTTGCATCGAACATCAACGATGTTAGTCGCACTTCGGTGCGTGGATTGAAACAACATTAGAAATGTCATTGTGATTTGCTCACAAATTAGTATGTCTATGTAATTTATTGCATAGTGAAGAGGCGGATTTCTCCGCCTCTGTTTTTATACTTCTACTTCAGTGATGTGAATTACATTTTCGTCAAATGCGCTGCACCCATAGTAAACCCCTCTTTTTCTGTCTTGGGATGCTTTTCTTTCAGCTTCTTTTCTTGTTATCCTATGACAATCGTAATTCGGGTCATAAGAGTTTCTTTCAAGAAGTTCGTTTAGTAATTCCGTATCATCTTTATCGCCTACGTTCACAAAGAATAGCGTAAATTCGTTGGCAAAATTTCTTGGGTATACAATATAATATTTCTTCATAATCCTTGCCCGTCATGCCGATAGCTAAGCGTTATGTGTTGCAAAATTATCGTTTATAAATCAGTAATTCGTTTCACAAAGTATGTTTTAAAGCATACTTTGAATATATTCAGTGCGTCTATTAATCTTAGTCCGTAAGGCAGTTAGGCGATTCCGGGTAAAGGGCAGCCCGGTCTTTGTCAAAATACCTCTTGCGTTCAGTCGTTCAACTACCTTGTCAATGTCTTGCGGAGTATTGCACCCCTCCAACATGGCGGCTATCATATTGTTCTTTTCATCGTTCATCGCTTCCTTTCTTCTCTTTTCCCCGTTCGCCTTACCGCCTTTTGCCTGACCTGATGTAGTACCGCCTAAAGAGGTGCATTTGTTCCCAGCTTTGGAAATGAAATAACCGTTTTCCTCAATTTGTTTTTTCTTTACTTCCAATGCTGATTTAGTTCGTTCCTGTATAAGTTCTTTTTCCAGTTGGGCAGCAAAAGAAAAGGCAAACAATATCATTTCGTCCATTGCCTTTATATTACCGCAATCTAAATCAATACCCATTTGAACAATTACAAGACGTATTTTACGCGGTTTTAGTTCATCATTGATAAGTTTGTTTAAGTCGCTCATAGAACGCCCCAAACGGGAAATTTCGGCTACTATCAGCATATCTCCAGCCTCCAGCAATGGGAGTGCATCAGTACCTAATTTTCTTTTCTTATAGGTTACACCGCCGGATATTCCTTCTTCCGTTATCACAATGTCGGATTTTAAACCGTTTCTTTTCAACCATTCTTGGACGGTTCTGTTTTGTTGCTCCAATGTTTGTTTGTCAGTGGATACACGACCATATTCTACTACTTTCATAAATTACCCCTCCTTAGATTAAATTCGCTATTATATTATTCGTTTCGTTGTTCTTGGCTTCTGTAAGCCCTAATTCGGATATATTTTGAAGCGCAATTTCGCATTGTTGGCTAATGTATGAGATTTCATCGGCATCAATATCACGGCTATCGTATATAAACGCTTTCGCCAGCTTGATGGCAAGACCTTGACACACATCCCCGGCAACTTTTTCGGCTGCTATAATGTTAGAGCAAATAATTTGCTTAATACTTAGTTGTTTGTTCGTTCCCATATTCTTTTGTTTTTAAGTTAGTAATCAAGCTCATTTGAAAGTCTTGTGTATTTGTTGATACTATCTCTGTATGATTCAAATAACGGACAATTATAATAGCTAATTTTAGCCATTGCATTCCCGGTTTCGGACAATCTTTCAACATAGTAATTTAATGCGAAAGAATACTTTTTCTTTAGTTCATTCCTACTATGTTGTTTATCGAAGTATTCACTACATGATGATAGGCTTAATGATAATAAAGCCAAAGTTACAATTCGTTTCATAATTCAATCATTTAATTGTTAGTAATAGTTCCGTCCGTGGAACTTGCACCACTTGCAAGGCGTTGAACCTTTGGCGGATAATTCGGTTTAAAAACCGTTGTTCCCAGTCAGCTCCTTACCTACTCCAACAGCCAACCAAATCAAAATGCAAATCATGAACATATTATTTCCTCCTTTATTTAATTATTCGTTTTTAATATCTTTTTCCCACAATCCCGGCAGCCGTATTACTGCCGGGGTGTCATAAGATGATATGTTGGCAAAAAGCCCCAACGTACGTCTATGCTAACATGTGGCAATATATTTCATTATCTTAACTCTCTAAATGAAACCGTTTCAAAATCACTCTTAATAATCTCTATCTGTACAGGCTTCACAAATCGGTTTAACTCCTTGCGAATATTCTTCATTTGTTCAAATGATACGGTTACAATGTTACCCGCAACTAACAAGTTGCGCAAAATGTTGTCTAATTCTTCTCTCTTCATGATTTAATGTTTTTAAGTTTATAAAACTAGTTCCCATATATTCATCAAAGAACCACGGTTAAGCCGATAGGTTACTTTTGGTTTTTCCATGTATTGTAGTCACTCGTAGACTCAAAACACATGAAGCCTCCACACACTTTGGCGACATTTGAAGGCGTAAACGGACATTCTTTAATCGCTTGATATCTTGTTTTTACTTCTGCAAAATAAACTCTCATAATCACTTTATTTTATTTGCAATGCTGCGTGGTATCCTTCGATCCATATTAACAACTCTTTCGGGGTGAAATACCCGCTTATACGCTTATTCGGGTAACGTGTTGTTATTTCGCCGTTGTCACCATCCGCCAATATTATAGAGTATGTTTGTTTCGGCAAACTTGATGGATAGAGGGCGAAACCATTTGCCGCACAATATACTTGCAATTGCTTTAATGCTTCTTTTGATGTCATATCCTTAAAACTTATCTGATTCATCATTTTTGTTTAAAAATTCGCGTAGCTTATCCCTGTCGGTGCCGGAAATGAATATCACAGCACCGAATAACAAAACCAACAAAACCATATTCAGCTAATTAAATGACCGTCTTTAATCGACCGTTACCATCCGTAAACCCGTTAAGTATTTCCGCCTCTTTTTCAGCTTCTTCCTTAGTCGGATAGCATTCTATTATACAGTTGTCCAAATTATCTAATATTCCGTAATATCCAAGATTTAACGGTTTGTCCTTGACGGTGTAACGCTTTCCCTTTACTTTCTTCTCATAAAATTCTACGCCCTCAGCAAGCGGGGTATAATGTGATGAAACACTAAGCGTGCCCGATTCTAGTTTGCAATCAAACTCAATTATACCGGGTAAATCGTTTTTTAAACTGCTTTCCACGCTTACACCGTCATAAGTTACACCATATTTTCGCTCCTTATCTGTGTATACGTTGAAAACATCGCCCGGCTGTATGTCTGCACGCACTTTCGCGCTGGTTATGATTCCCGCGCCTTCAATATCGTAATAGCGCACGCCGTTAAAGTTGTCCGTTTCGGTTAAATGGATATTACCTAACTTCTCCGGTTGTTTCGTTTCTTCCTCTAATTCCGGGATATATATTTCTTCAGGAAGCGCCGGAAGTTCTTCCACGGCTTCCACCTTTTCGGAAGCCATCAGGTTGCGCACTTCGTCCGCTTTCTTCTTACTGAATATCCATCCGGCACGCTTTTCCCCGTTGTAGTTTAAAGCCGGGTTAAAGCGTCCGCCTAATTCCTTTAATTGCTCTTTGATAGCCTTCGTATCGCCAAACACCGCAATAGCTTTTTCGGAATAATCCACCATTTCCAGATCTTCAACCGTCACGGCTTCCACTTCTTTGGCTTCCTCAACCTTTTCAGGCTTAACGCTGCTTTTCTTTGCCTTCGGCTCTATAACCTTATATTCGTCGCTAACTTTGATTTTCAAATAAAAATTAGTATCGTAATAATCTTGCATACCGTCGCTATCATCGTAACGGAAAGAATTTGCATACGTTGTAACAGCGTCCAACACCTTGAACATTTCCGGCGTTAACTCATTTTCCCAGCCTTTTACGGTTGACATTGTAGACATATAACCACGTTCCGCGCTTCTTGATCCTGCAACAAAAGGAACACAAGGGCCGGATTTTAATTCGATATACATTGAATTAGTGTACATGCTCCATTCAGAGCGAACAGAGAATTTAAAACCCGGGAAATTCTTCTTTGCATAAGACCTAACTTTTGCGGCGATTTCCTTTGTACTTAACTTGCTGTCATAATTTGAACCGGCCCAACCGTTTTGTGTGTAGAAATTCATTGCTTTCATAACTGTTATATTTAAATTGTTAATAATTCAAAGTATAGCGTGAAACAGTGGTTAATAATATTGGATAATGCCAAATAACACCAATCAAAAAAAAATGGAAGAATATTTGCAAGAATCGAAATAGAGAAGTATCTTTGCTCCGTGTGATGGAAGCAAGATACCTTAGTATTTTGATCCTTTGAGAGCCTTAATATTCCAGTATTAAGGCTCTCTTTTTATTCCATCATTTAATAACACGCTTTTGGATGTAAACGCATATGCTTCGCTTTACGCTTGTCCTTGTAAAAGGAATCGGATATCTTGTGTTATCACTATGTGATATCCTTTCCTTTTCACAACACAAAGGTGCAAAAAAATTACCATTCTACCAAATATTTACCTGCTAAATTTGCAAACAAACATAAAAATATCACATGTTAAATAACATACAATTAGAAGCCTAATCAGTGCAATATTAAGCCCTTTTGCTTTCATCTTCACAATGTATCGCCTACACCTATCTTTGCCCTATATTGCCTTTATTAAAGCCGTATACAACGAATCAAACGAGCGTTGCAATATGTTGCAGGTATACCCCACCCCCCTATGCCAATGCATCCGTAAACATCCGCCCTCTCCCGATTTTTTTTATTTTTTTTCTGAATTTTCACGCCTTTATAATGTTGCATTTTTTACATACACAACTTAATTTATTATGTAAAATAATATTATTTATCATTATATCGATATTCATGTTTTACGTTGATGCTTCCCTATTCAGATTGCTTTTATTCCCCTTTGATTATTTAAATAAACAAAGGGAGTGAGGTGTTCGCTGTGCTCACTCTTTCTTTATGTTACTTTCTTTCTATGGGTTTTGGATTAGACATTTTTCCTTTATTTATATAGGGTATGTCTAATATGCAATGCAAAGTATATTTCAAGTACTCTTTTACTTTTAAGATTAAAAACTTAATATTGAAACGGATTTAAATATATCATAGTGATAAATATTAAAGTAAAGCTTTAATATATGAATTTAATTAATTATATTTGCGTGTATTATAATATTCATAATATGAATGACTATAAGTTTTATATGATGCGTTACGGTGAGCTTGGTGCCGTTTGGAAAGACTTGGAAATAGATTTTCCCGGTTTGAGGTATAAAGAATGTACGGGCCTTAATTCTTATGGAGAGCCTACAAATATGTATGCAGAGGATTTTGCCGAGACAAGTAAGGCGGAGGTGTATGTTTCCAGCACACCGGCATACAAGCAGACAACTATAAAACTGACATTGATATTCTTGGAGGATGACACCAAGGATGATAAGTCTTACCGTGACTTTATGGCTTTCATTACTGGCTCCAAGATTGCCTACCGTGATACAGCGAGGAAGAGAAAGGTTCTGATGTACCTTTCAGGAGCCACAGAGCCTAAAAGCGACACCCTTTACGGACAGAAATACAAGGAAGTGACGTTTACGTTCAAGAACGTTTACGGACATTCCTTCGGATATGACGAACAATTTCCTAACGAATAAAATTAAATTCTATATTGCTATGTTTTTAGAAACAGAGACCTTATCAGAAGCATTGTCTTTCGCCAAGCTGAAAGACTTGCCAAAGAAGTTCAATCCCGAACTGGGGCTTACTTGGATATTGGCTATCGCTCTTATCAAAAAGAAGAACCTCATGAATGCCTACGCCATTGTGGAGCAGAGGGCAGACGGACTTATCCAGTACAAGAAGACATTCGGACGGCTTTCTCCTATTGATGGGCTTATTTCCATCCATCCGTATATGTACGTGGATGAAGAGGCGTTGGGAATGGCCATGAAAGCAAACAGACGAACTATCGCCATGCACTATACTGGCTATGCGGATGAAATCATTGACTCGGACGATGAGAAGTTCAAGGCGTACCAGTTGCAGTACGCAATGGATATGCAGAAGCTGAACATGAACCAAGAGAAACCTAGATTCGGGAAGTCTGTTGTGGAAGAAGCGGAGGAAGCGGTTAATCCTGTTATTGAGGAAGAACTAAAAGATAACGAAGCCATTGCCACCGTTGAGGACGAAGGAGAGTGTGTTATTGAGGTAGAGGACGCTAAGGAAGCGTTCAAGCAGAGAAGAGGTAGGAACGCGAGAAAGGAGGAATAATCACGGAAGATTTAATTAAGGCGTTGCAGATATTCTTAAAGTACGGTAATAAAAATTACCCTACATTTTGCGAGTATGATATTCTTTATGTTGATGTTGACCCGAGCGTTGTTTCTGATGAGGACAAGAAAGTCCTTGATGAACTTGGCTTTTTCGTTAATGATGAAAATGATTGTTTTGCTTCGTTCAAATACGGAAGTATGTAATCATAAATGAATAATAAATATGACAGATAAGAAACACCAAATACACGAGTTTAGCCCAACAATATACCCATTTAGATTGTGGGTAAGCGTAAATCCGTCATTTGAAGATGTAAAAGATAAGTTTTGGCTGCTAAACAAAAAGAATGAACGAATAGATTTTGATGCCGAAGAATCGTGGAACAGCACGACTACAGTTGCATCTTGCTACCCTGTAAGCGACAAGGAAAGCGGTTGGATAGGTATCTTTTGCGGGATATTCAGGAAAGACAGATTGTCTGTCGGAACGACTGCCCACGAAGCAAGCCATATTACTGACTTTATATCCGATTCGTTTGGATTGAGTGGTTTTAATTTTGATGATGGCGAAGCGAGGGCGTATCTTATCGAATGGGCTGCAAATTGCATTTGGAATGTGAAAAGTGGTAAGTTTAAGGATTTAAAAGAAGAATAACTATGGCAAAGAAGAAAGAAACCAAAGGCTTTGAGTTTATCATAGAAGAAAAAGATGTGCTGGAGAGAGAAAACTTCGGCTCGTTTGAGATTGTAATCACGAAAGGATATGCCTGTTTTAAGAACTACACAGGATTCAGAGTGTTCACTACCCCGTACGCAGTAGGATTGGACGGTGTGGCGCATGAAACATCGCTGTATGCTTGGCTGAAGTATATGGTGGAGTTCAAGAAGTCCATCAAAGGCAAGGAGAATGAAATGTTCGGGGGAACTACTTCCACCAACAAGGAGTTCTTGAACGGTATGAAGGTGCTTACCGAAGCGAACCTTATCAAGCCTATGGCTGTGTTCACAGATATTAATGAAGCGCAGAAAGAAGCCGAAAATTATATGAAGTGGATGGAAGGTCAGATGAAAGATTTGAATAAAGCAATGAACACTACGCCACCTGAAGAAGATTTGAAGGCGAATGCTGAATTTGAGCAGAAGGTTATCATGGCAGAAGAGGCTAAGGAGGTATTCGATGGAAGTGTTGAAACCGAGAAAGGACAGGTATAACCCGGACAATGTATATCACATCTACATAAAGATGGAACGGCATCCCGGTGTGAAATGGGTGTCATTCAAGGACAAGCAGACCGGAGAAGTGACAAAGGGGCTTTTTATTCCCGATGTAGAAACAGGATGCATTAAGGTGAGAAACGGTAATATGTTTCTTAGCTTTAAGGCGATACCCGTAAAAGGATGCACCAATACCCATGTGATAATACCGAATGTTTCAAAAGGTGTAGATTGTAATATGGGTAAATGTGGGAAAAAGGAAGTGGATTTTAGAAAGGCTACTATTGGCAATATGTATGTTATGGGTGAAATTCTTAATGAAGACCAAAAGAAAATAATAGAAAAGTATGTCAGAAGGAGAAAATTGCTTAAAATCGGACGTTATAAGAAAGGTTGAGCGTATTGTGTGCGATTGCGTAAACAAAGCATTCTGCAAGGATAAATATTCGCCCATATCTCCATTGTCTTTATACGAAGGGAAGACAAATATACCGTTCGTAAAAAGGATGGCAAGACCTGCCGTGTTTGTGGTTGCGCATGACCGATTTGGGGTATCGTACAGCGCGTTAGAAAAGCATTCTCATATTCATGCACGTAACATTATACGATCTGTAAAGACTTATAAGAGCATTCCTGATTCAGACAATGCCGTAATGATGATAAAAGAACTTATAGAAGTTGAACTAAAAAAATTCCCAATTTTATGAGTGATTTGCTTGCTTTTAAACGTAATGCCATCATGCTCGGTCTTTGCGGTGCTTACAAAACTAAGTGGAATTCCGCTACAAGTAAGGAAGCGTTAATGAATATAGCTTTGGATTCAAACGGTGTGGAGCTGTTGGCAGATGCCCATAGCTTTGGATTCGGTATGGATATTCAGTATATGAAACAAACGTTTTCTGACTATATTAATGGTAAATGGAAGCGGAACAAGGACGGATATACTTCGTGCCTGTACGTGGACTTTAATGGGCAAATAGAGCAGGATTCCACGCTTACTACGGTGCTTGCTTCAAAGGTTGAGTTCCATGTTCCGAAAGGGAGCGTTTGCAAGCTGTATGTGGGTGCAGAATCTACTGTTAACATTACCGGAGAAGGTATCTGCTATGTGTACTCATACGGTCACAATGAAGTGACCGGCAGGTTTAAGTCAATGAATTGTATACCTAAGTCCGAATGGGCTAAATAAGTAAATAGTATGAAAGTACCAATAGATAATATGACTTTCGCTGAAAGTGAATACCACAGAGACAATAAGATATGGAATGCTCAAACACTTTATAATTTCGCGAAAGCAAAGGAATACCCTATACGTGATATGCCATTGTGGAATATAGACCTGACTGTTGAACCGTTTGAGTGCAGCCAGCTTCATAGTTTCATCTTTCAATGCAAACGTGTTCTTGATTGTTCTTTAGACTATCCTATTATACTGGATGAAGTAGGACAAATAGCAGACGGATACCATAGATTATGCAAAGCTATCTTGGAAGGTAGAAAAACGATTAAGGCTATCAGGCTGCTGGAAATGCCGGCACCTGATAGAATTGAAAATTAATATTTTATGACCGAAGAAAAACAAATACAAGATAGTATAGAACTACTTGAACAAAATGCTTTGCCAATTCCTGATGATGGCGATATGGTTGAACAAATACCATTGTTCAGTTCGTCCGATATGCAGTCAGTCATTGAGGATGGGAAGAAAAAACCGCCTATCCATAGGTTGTGGGGTGATTTTTGGTGGGAGAACGAGCTTGTTTTCTTGTTCGCTGACAGTGGTATTGGTAAGTCTATTCTTGCCACACAGATAGCCTACGAGATTGCTAAAGGGAAGAGCGAATGTACAGAAGTGGAGATGCCACCGCAAGCCGTGTTGTACTTCGATTTTGAGCTTTCGGACAGGCAGCTTGCAAGACGGTATAAAAATGCCAAGTTCCCTAAAAATCTTGTCAGATGCACCATATCTGATAACGTGGATAGCGAAGAGTTCAGCATGAACGTAATTGAAGGGATAAAGGATAAATTGCTTGACACTAAATCAAAGATTATGATACTTGACAATCTTTCATAGCTATCCACCCAGACAGCGGAAGCAGAGTATGCCGGAGTTATTATGGACGGTCTCACTAGATTGAAGCGTGAGCTAAAAATCAGTATCATGGTGATAGCGCATACGCCTAAGATTGAGGAATGGAAGCCCTTGTCTAAAACCAATATGGCAGGAAGTAAGATATTGTCTAACTTTGCAGACGGGGTATTTGCCATAGGACGTACAAGGAATGGAGGACGTTATCTAAAACTACTAAAAACTCGCATGGTGAGTGAACCGGATGAGAAGTCGCTCCTGCCCTACTTCAATATTATTTCGGAGCCTTACCTTCATTTTGAAAAAGTTGGTGATGAAACGGAAAAGAAATTACTTATGGGAAAACCTGCAAAAGATTTTTTCACTTCTATTTGGGATAGAGATACGACATCCCCTATTCCTCTGAATGAGCTGGTCAAACTAATTATATCTAAGGATAATTCTAAGAATACTATAAAGGCTAAAGACGGAAATGCTCGAAAACGTATTGACCGTGCTATAAAATACGGCTCTTTAAGGAAAGATGAGTTAAAGAATGTTTTTCTGAAAACAGAAGATTGATTGTCAATTATCCACAAATCATTTAGTAGTGAACTACCGCAAAACTAAAGAATTAGCGGTAGTTCACGTTTCTAGTTCATTTCTTTTTAAGTATTTCAATACATTCCTTTACTCCATCATCGAAACCTTGTTTATACCCTTTGGTATATTCCCCTGTGGTATATACTGCCATTGACAGAAAAAATAGAAGGATACCTATAGGCTTATACCAACCGGGCAACGAGATGGAAAACGGTTTAAATGTAATTGTTAGATCTCCGACCCATAATAGGGCGATAATACATATGATTGTAAATATAATTGTTTTCATAATCAATATTTTTTTCCGTTAAACTTAGGTCTTAATTCGTTATATCTTTGTTTCTGCTCAATATGCCATAGCAAATCTATGTCAAGATGTTTGGCTAGTGCAAAGATTGAAAATATCATGTCATTTATAATCGTAGAAAGATATTTGTAATCTACAATTGGTTTGATAAATATAGAATATATCGCTTCCGTGAAACTCAATTGGCTGTACATGCAGGCAATATCATCTATATATTCGGAGTTAATATCATTACTAGCAGATTCAAGGCTTATTCCTCGAAGTCCTGCAAGGTCAAGCAGACGTATAACCGCATCGCTTAGTTCGTCTGGAAGTGTATCTTTTATATGCTTTTCAAAGGAACACTTAAATCGCTTTTCTTCTTCCACTAATGCAGGATAGCTATTATAGTCCATTTCAAAACGTGATTTACATTTCTTTCCTAATCTTCCCTTTCTATCCGCTTCCACAGCTTCCATAAGTTCGGAAATAACAAGGCAAAGGCAGTGTTCTTCACTCAGTCTTTTATCATGAAAACCGTGATCACAAGCTGTCTTATAAGATCGATCCCGTAGTTCGTTCAAATTAATATTGCTCATTTCCTTATTCCTAATTTAATTTCTTCATCCTTGATTATTTTCCCAATCTTATCGGCTTCCTCATATCGTTCCTCCCTTATCAACTTTCTTTGCAGCTCCGAGAGCTGGTTAAGGAAAACAATATCGTTACGATCTGACACACGACGAACATATCTTTCTATCTCATCCAGCTTATTCTCCATGCGTATATGCCACTTGCTTACCAAAATTAAAGTAAATGCCAGAGCACAAACGTTTAATGAGGCAAGGATGAATTTAAATATTGATTCCGCTATTTCCATAATCATATAAGTTTTAATGTTTCCTGTAATCCTGCTTCCAGTGCTTCCTCGTAGGTGACATATACTTTATAGCCATTCCCTTTGTTTATTTCCTTCTCCATCCAGTCGCTTTCTTCTACTGGAACATTGAAATCACAAAAAGAAAGCGTCCATCTTTTTCCAATAACAGGTTCTACATATACATACACACCTCTTATTTCACGTAGCCACTTTTGTGCAACGGATTGAGTGGGACGACTATAACACAATTTTGGCAAATTCTTATTTGTTCGGAACACAGATTGCATTATCCGATTATCGTCTTCTTTAATAATATCTTTACAATACTCATTAAATCCTTTCTCTTTCAGCAACTTTGCTGTTTCTAATGTTACAAGTTCTTCGGTCATAACTATTTCTTGTTTAATTCATTCAACACTTTCTTTACTAATTCATAACGTGGTAATTGCCAATCCTTCGCAATATCATCTATTTTATCGTCATAATGATTGTCGTAAACATACTGATTAAGGTTATCTATAAATCCATCATCGTCAAGTCCTTCATCGCAATCATCAAACATATCAAGTTCACAGGCTAACTTGGAACATTCACAGTGGGATACCCAGTCATCAACACGACCGTCATAAACATTGGTCTGTCTGTTGTATTTTTCTCCAACGGAAATTACTCCACCGCAAAAATTGCACCTGTGCTCTTTACGAGCGACAGGAGTTTTATCTCTTAACACTTTCATAGTTATTCTCCTTTCTTCTTTTCACATTCTTCACACTCTTCACAATGTAATTTATAAGCATGGGCAAACATCTTTAACGTAACAGGCTCAAAGTGAAAATCTGCCTGTTTCCCTTCTATGACAACTGAAACACATAATTGGCCATCGCAAAAATCAATATATGCCTCACCACCTCCATCTCCGTTAATGGAAAGTGTTTGTGTCTGTACGCTATTCATAATTATTCTCCTTTAATCTTTTAATTAGTGCATCAGCGCAATTAACCGCATATTTAGCGATTGCATCAGAATTACCCCCACGGTCATCTGCTACAACAGCCTTAATAATATCTTTCGCTAATTCATATCGCCTCTGTTCCCAGTCGATAGCTGAAAAATCAAGTTCGCATTCTCTGTAAACCATGTTATCACATACATATAAATAATCGTTGCTATGTTGAGGGTTGATGTTTAATTGGGGAGTTACATCTACCAAAACTCCTGTTGATTTTATTCTTGCTTTCATTGTTCCTCCTTTGTTTTAAAGTGTTCAATCAGTTCGTCTACGGTAGCCTTGTGAATGACGTCCAAATTCACGTCAACATCATTGTAAACCCAATAAGTAGAGAACTTGATTTCAGGACACAGAATCCATTTATCACCATCCGTAAACCATTGGTTCTTGTCTGTATCATCTCTCAATGCAGCAATGGCCAGGAAAAGTTCTTCATTCGTTCCGCAATCAATCCTTCCTTTCTTGGTTACGGTATCTACATTATATATCACTCCATATAAATTACCATAAGACGTTATAATAGCTTTTCCTTCTTCGATACTTTTATGACTTCCCTTTCCGTCATAATTATGTGCATCTAAGGTTGTATTACCAGAATTAAGTATTTCATATCCCAATTCTTCTAGCTTCTTTCTAAGTGTTTCGGTATTTTTTCTTATGAAACACGGTGTTGTAAATCCCATAGTTATTCCTCCTTATCTATCTTAATATTAGTTACTTTACCACGACACTTAAATTCATTATTTGTCATCTCTAATTCCGAAGCTAAATTAATCCAACATAGGCATCCGTTTCCGAACTCATTTTGACATAAATCACGTAAAGAACATTTCAAACAATCATTACGTTTCGTTTCCTTCAATTCATGCAGCACTCCGTCTATTATTATTCCGTTATTTACTTCCATGTTTAATCTCCTTTCTCTTTTCCGTTCCAGTACATCCCTGTTGGCTTCGAGTATATCATCGAAAGACGGGATCGGCATATAGTGAGTAATACGATATAGGGGAGAATCTTGTAAAAATATTCGATTATCCGATTCCCATTGACCATTTCCATAATACAAGCCAACAAAATATCCTTTACGAGAATCTTTCCATTCCACTGTAAAAAACACACCTGTATTTTTTTCCGGCAACCCTTCCTTAACACTTATCCAAGGCGATTGCTTTGACTGCCATTCGGCACCATATATGAATGCCTCTTTAACTAACCTCATTTCTAAGCTATCATCGTAATGACATTCATAACAATCTTCTGCCGCTTCTCTTGCCACTTCTTCTACTGTCTGTTTCATACGCATTTAGATTTATCAATTTGTCCTATTCGCTGTTTTTCAAATCCATCTATCTGTGCATCAGTAAGGTTGTTTAGCCATTCATCAGCATACTTTCTGTACTTGGCATGATTGCATTTATAAAACTCCAATCTAAGCCATTCAATAGTTATGTCCTTTTGTTTCATAATTGTTCCATTTTTAATTAACTCACACTAATTCAATTATAGTCTTCTTAAAATTAACATATAAAGGTATTGCTGACATACCCCCATTGCAATCCAACTGTCTTAAAGAGGGAACGACCTCTCCGTCATCATCAATCTCATAATCTACAATATAGGCTAACTTCTTTGCTTCGGGAACCAATATCCTTTCATTGTTCCTTTCATGAGCCATGACCGTTATACAGACCTTGCTTCCAACAGGAAATCCTTGGTTGGATTCAATGTATTCCTTTTCCAACTGAATTTTCTGATTCTTCAATTCCCTTATTTTTGAATCAATATCATTTTTCTTTGTCTGAAATTCTTCTTTGTTCATTTTTATATTGTTTTAAATATTAATCTTTTTCGATGAAAGTGTTAGTCGTGTTTATCACACCAGCAGAATCAACGCTCTTACCATCCCGGATAAACACTTTTTCTCGCATTAACTCTTCATAGTCATATAGTGACATTCCGATTACACACACACGACCATCAACATACAATTTACATTTCATTAATTCAGTTTCTTCTATCGGACCGATAACATCTATTTGAATTGTTCTTTTATTCATAATTCATTCCTTTCTATACCGTTATTAGTTAATTGGCAGTTTCATAAAACACATCCACATAGTCTTTCCATGTCTTCCAGTAGTATGGCCGAAGAGTGGTTGCCGATTGATGGCACTCAATACTTCCCTAACTGTTATCTGATCCTCATTCCATTTGAAAATCAGAACTCCGTAGTCATCCAGAACACGAAAGCATTCATCAATTCCCTTTTTTATCACCCTTGGCCAATCTTCAGGAAGTTTACCATACTTCTTGGCTAACCAACTATTTTTACCAACTTTTAGCAAATGGGGTGGATCAAACACTACCAGTTTAAAGGATTTATCCAAAAACGGCATATCGGTAAAGTCCGATACGATGTCTGGGTGGACTTTCAGATTTCGGCCATCGCAAAGAATGTATTCTTCGTCCCTAATGTCAGCAAACAAAGCCAAAGGGTTTTCTTTGTCAAACCAAAACATCCTACTGCCACAACAGGCATCTAATATTATTTTTGTTTCACTCATTTCTAATCTGTTTTACGCCTATTCATAAGGGTTTGTTTTACAGTAATTTTTATTTTCTGACATATTCAGTAGCTTATTTAAAGAATCATCTGAAAGAAGATGTTTGTTGCTAAAGTTTCCAAGCATTGAACGAGGTTCAATATTTTCATATCTCATAAATTTCTGTATCTCGTATATATGAAAAAGTAAACCTTCACAATCTACTTCATAGTATTCAATGCCATCGTCATTACTGGCCGATACTTCGTAACCAATCCATCCACCATCTCCAATATAAGTACTTATCTCAATATTACGGCAAAAACCGTAACTGATAAGTAATAGCCTTAATACATCTTTTCCACTCATATTCATTCCTATCTTGTTTTGAGCTTTTCAGACTACATCATTAATACTAATTTCTCCTTTCAATACTCGTTCTACCTGCCGGTCAAGTAATTCTTGAAATTCTATTTGGCATATAAGAGAGCAATCCGGTATCATCTCTTCCGGCATTTCTCCACGGTTAGGAGAAAGCTCATCAAGAAATATTTTTCCAGATTGGTCTTTCAGACACGTTGCTCCTACTTCTCGTTCAATTTTAGCCATCCGATCAAACACATTCGGGAAATCCTTCCGTATCTTATTCCAGTAGCCCATTCCACCTTTGACACAACCGATACAATTATTGTTATTGTAACCCATCTTGTACATGGCAGGGATTTCAATGCCAGCTTTCCAAAGCATTCCCATTGCATCTTGCTTGGTTATCTGTCGCTCGATAAGTGGGAACAACGGCTTTGTATCAGGATATTGCTGTTTAAAGCGGACAGCACGGTTTATTTCTTTCGGGTCAAAGTCGAATCCCCAGACTTGACCGTCCCAATTTCCCAACTCTTTTTCCAGCTTGTAACGGACTTGTTTCTTTAATTCGAATGTGCAAGCTGCACCAGTAGGACCATTAATAAATCTTTTCTTAGCCAACACATCCTCTACGTTAAGATACTTATCGCTGCGAATGGTATGAATTGGCCGCCCGTACCATCTCTCGCAATCTGAGATAAATCGGACATTATCTGGATGCCCGGAACCTGTTTCGATATAATAGAGTTGTACATCGTTATACAAGTTCAATGCTATCTTACAAGCTACTGCGGATGTTACACCGCAAGAAAACCATGCTATTATCATTTGATTCCTTTCTAATCAATTTTACACCTTTCTTAAATCCTTCAATAAAAGCATCTGAGCAAACCCTTTGTATTTCGGGTAAACAAACACCTCTACTTCGATTTA
>ENA-ORMC01000072-ORMC01000072.1-human-gut-metagenome-genome-assembly--contig:-NODE-72-length-70002-cov-16.7132_pt1 | contig 70002 bp, 51 predicted proteins | sample MGYA00243076_ERZ508842 | MGnify/ENA primary metagenome ERZ508842 (study PRJEB26277, sample SAMN04329816) | human gut metagenome | biome: human-associated habitat | host: Homo sapiens | place: USA... | reverse complement strand
ATCGTGTCAGAGAGTGGTCGGGAGGGGGCCGTTTGTAAATAAAATGGTCGTGGGGACGGCACCGGGTGGGGGGGGGGGGGATTTTCTTCCCTTCCGGTCGCACGACACGTACGCTGCAATCGTCGTGCGTAGATTTTCCGTCAGGTTGGCCGCCTGTGCGGCCGTATAATAGACGGCTTCGAACTGCGGGCACCGAGCCTTATAGCCTTCGATACGGCGGCGGCAGGACTCGGGCGTCGCGGCATCGAAAAGACAGAGCCAGGTGAAATTCCCGCTCGTCTGCGCTGCCACGGACGGCAGGCAGTAACGCTCGAAGACCTCGAACCGGTGTTCGAGCCACCGATCCGTACGGGTGGGCAGGTCGTGTTTGTCCTGCGCATAAAGGTTCAGGTTGAACCGGGTAATGATAAAATGAGAGTAATTTTCCATTGCGGAGATTTATATCGCCGCAAAGATAGGAAAAATTCCATACGGATTTCACGCCGCCCGTCCTAATGTCATGACGCGGATCCCGGCCTCGGCGAAAAGGAGAAATACGGGCAAGCGCCGGGTCTTCATCCGAGCCCGGCGCTTGCCGTATATAATTCCACCAATCCGGTAATTACACCCCGAACAGGAAGACGAACGGCTTGTCGCTCCTGCGGAATTCGGCCGTGGCATCGCCTGTGAAGGTTCGGCCGCCGACGAGTTTCAGGACACGTTCGGGCGTTCCCTGGCCGAAGTCGATCTTCGAAAGGTCGACCCAGAAAGTTTCCATCGCCAGCGTAGGCTCGAAATAGTAGATCCGGTTCTTCTGGTCGCAGACCGTGCGCCAGCGCGTCGACGCGATATGGGGCTTATCGGGGGTCGAGATGCCGTAGGGCACCGAGACGTTGCGCATTACGGACATCACGGCCGGCACGGCGACTTTCGGATCGGCGCTTTTGACGACGGCGTTGATATAGAACGACGCACGCACGAAGCGGTCGGGGGCGCGGTTGGTGCCGGGAAGCATCGTCAGCCCGCCGATCTGCTGCCAGTAATCGAGGATTGCGAGCTGCCGGTCGTAGAACGGCGAATTGGTCATCACCTGGTACTCACGGCCGTGGTGCACCGACAGGCGGCCGTCGACATACTCGAAGATGGCGCTGTCGCCCGAGGCGTCGGAGATGGCCAGGTGCAGGCGCGACTTGACACCGTTCGGGAGGTCGGGGGCGTCGATGCGAAACTTCTCCTTCGAAAGCTCCGCAACGGCTTCGTCGACCGTAGCGAAATTATCCAGCACATACTGCGTCCAGATGCTCAGTCCCATGACCGGGCGCGTATCGCCCGGGCGTTCGTAGACCGATTCGGGCAGGAACAGCAGGTTGGCGACCAGCCCGGCCTCGTTCATGCCGTCGGTGATGCCGATGTCGTAGCCGGCAGCCGACAGGGTGCCGTATTTCGAGGTCCAGAACACCGTGTTGTCTGTGTTCGCCCCGCGCCGCGCCGTACCGCGCGGAAAGATGTAAAGGTTGGTGAGCGGATCCTCGCGCCAGTCCATGGTACGCCCGGTGACGGTCATACCCTCGGGGCCGAGGTAAACGGCCCGCGTGCAGGCCGGGGATTCGGTGGGAAGAAAGGCCAGCGCCGCAACGCCGAGCACGATAGGAAGTCGAGTTTTCATAAGCATGATAAGTTAAATATATCGGTCGCTGCAAATCGGATGCTAAAAGGTACGAAAAATCCACCGTTAAAACAAACCGGAAGGAATTTACGAGGCCCGGCACAGGGCACCTGTCACGGAACCGCATGACACACAGCCGGTCTCAGCCGGATTTATTTGGCATTCAGCAGCGGATGTATTACCTTTGCGGAAAACCCCGTCCGGCATGAAACACCCCCTACGCACCCTCCTACTGGCCGTCTGCTGCGGCCTGGCTGCCGCATGCACACAGCGGCAGGAGCGCCTGAAACTGATGTCCTACAACATCCGCAACGGCATCGGCATCGACAACATACAGGACATCGGCCGCATCGCCCGGGTCATCCTGCGCGAGGCGCCCGACCTGGTGGCGTTGCAGGAGCTAGACAGCGCCACACTGCGCGTGGACGGGCGTTACATCCCCGGTGAACTGGGGCGGATGACGGGCATGCACGCCACGTTCGGCCGCGCCATCGGCTTCGCGGGCGGGAGCTACGGCATCGGGTTATTGTCGCGCACCGAGCCGCTCGCCGTACGCAGCATCCCGCTCCCGGGGCGCGAGGAGGCCCGGGTACTGCTCATGGCGGAATTCCCGGACTACACGGTATGCATCACCCACCTTTCGCTGACGCCCGAAGACCGGCTCGCCTCGCTGCCGATCATCCGCGAAGCCACCGACACATGCCGCAAACCGGTGCTGCTGGCCGGGGATTTCAACACAGGAAATGCCGCGGCGGTGCTTGCGGGGCTGGGCGGCGGCTTCCGGATACTTTCCGACACCACGCGGATGACGTTCCCGTCCGACAACCCGGCCGTGCGCATCGATTACATCCTCGGCCGCGGGCTGCCCACGTCGGCCACGGTCGCGGAAAGCGCCGTAGACCATACGGCCACGGCATCGGATCACTGTCCGCTGTGGGTGACGCTCGTCTGGAAACGGGGTAAGCAGCCGGGGAAATAACGGGCAGCCGCGGAGAAGGCAAACGAACCGGAAGGCGACAGGACGGAGTGCAGCGGGCGCTATCCCCCGTGCCGTATCCGGAAATATTGCTATCTTTGCACAAAATTCCAACACCATGCAGATCCACAAAGCCGAATTCAGGTGCAGCTCGGAGCGCATCTCGCAAGTTCCGAAGGATTCGCTGAAGGACATCGCCTTCATCGGGCGCAGCAACGTCGGCAAGTCGTCGCTCATCAACATGCTGACCGGCCGGCAGGGGCTGGCAAAGGTCTCGGGGACACCCGGCAAGACGCGGCTCATCAACCACTTCCTGATCGACAATGCGTGGTACCTGGTCGACCTGCCGGGCTACGGCTATGCCCGTACGTCGAAGGCCATGCGCAGCGATTTCGCCAAGATCATCACCGACTACGTGCTCAAATGCGAGAAGATGCACTTCCTGTTCGTGCTGGTGGACATCCGGCTCGAACCCCAGAAGATCGACCTGCGCTTCATCGAGATGCTGGGCATGAACGGCATTCCGTTCGGCATCGTCTTCACCAAGGCCGACAAGCTCTCCAGGACGCAGTGCGCCAAGAGCGTGGAGCGTTACAAGGCCACGCTGGGCGAGCAATGGGAGGAACTGCCGCCGATGTTCGTCTCGTCGGGCGAACGCGGTACGGGACGCGAGGAGATCCTCGGCTTCATCGGCGAATGCCTCGATGTTTAACCGATTGTTGAAAAAAGGTTGCCCGCAGGGCTCGTTTTTCCGACGGCTTATGCTATCTTTGCACCATCAAAAATCCTCGTAACCTATGGCTATCCACAAAATCAAAATTTTCTCGGGTCGCGGATCGGAATACCTTGCCGAAAAAATCGCGGCGAGTTTCGGTACGACGCTCGGACAATCGGAAGTACTGCGTTTCAGCGACGGCGAGTTCCAGCCCTGCTTCAACGAGTCCATCCGCGGGTGTACGGTATTCATCATCCAGTCGACGTTCCCGCCTTCGGATAACCTGATGGAGCTGTTGATGATGATCGACGCCGCGCGCCGCGCTTCGGCCTACAAGGTCGTGGCCGTAATCCCCTACTTCGGCTGGGCACGACAGGATCGGAAAGACCGGCCCCGGGTGCCGATCGGCGCGAAACTGGTAGCCAACCTGCTGATGGCCGCAGGCGTAGACCGCGTGATGACGATGGACTTGCATGCCGACCAGATACAGGGTTTCTTCGACGTACCGGTCGATGCGCTCTATGCCAGCGGCATCTTCATCCCCTATATCAAAAGCCTCAACATCGAAGAGCTGTCGATCGCGGCGCCCGACATGGGCGGCGCCAAGCGTGCCAACACCTATGCCAAGCTGCTCGGCACGCCGATCATCATTTCGCATAAGGAACGTGCCAAGGCCAACGTCGTGGGCACGATGACCGCCATCGGCGAGGTCGAGGGCCGCAATATCCTGATCGTGGACGACATGATCGACACGGCAGGCACGATCTGCATGGCCGCCGACATGCTCATGTCACGCGGGGCGAAGAGCGTTCGCGCTGCCATCACCCATCCCGTGCTGTCGGGCCCGGCCTACGAGCGCATCAACGACAGCGCGCTGCAGGAGGTGATCGTGACCGACACCATTCCGCTCAACCCCGACAAAGACCTGCACAAGTTCACGGTGCTGTCGGTGGCGGACATGTTCGCCGACGTCATCGAGCGCGTGCACAACTACAAGGAGATTTCGTCGATATTCTTCAAATAACAGATTCCCGAAAGACAGTTCGGGCGGGGTGCTTCGGGTGCACCCCGCTTTTTTTCACCCCGGAAGGCGGGGTTTCGGAAATTCTTAGTACATTTGTCCGCAAGGCAGTCCCTGTCTCCGGGAATACGACAGGAAAGCCCGGACGGAAAACGCACACACCAAAGACCCGAACATACCATGACATTATTCATCCTCCCCCTGTTCCTCGGCCCGACCGAGTTGATACTTATCCTGTTGGTCGTATTGCTCCTGTTCGGCGGCAGGAAAATCCCCGAACTGATGCGCGGCCTGGGACGCGGCGTCAAGGAGTTCAAGGACTCCTCGAAGGAAGACGGCAAGGACGGCGGGTCGAAGAAAAAGGAATAACCGCGCGCAAAGGCTGCGGTGCCGGTGAAAACGACATCGCATTACCCCGGATCCCAGGGCTCGCCGGCGCGGAAAACGCACCGCCCGGCACGAGCGAAAAACCACGGCAAGCGGCGCCCCCCCCCGGAGAGCAGACAGGCAAGCGGCGGGCATCCGGCACCCGGCACCCAGAGAACAGGCAGGCAAGCGGGATCGCACCCGGGCAACAAAAGCCATGTACGCAACGCGCAGGACATACCGGACGGCATAGGTAATGCCGGCGAAGCACCGGAGCAGCGGTACCGGAAGCGGTACGGAAAACGGCAGCGCGAAGGACAGCAACCCGGGACACTACTATCGGGGAAACAGCGGACGGAATAATCCACCCCGGCCAGCCCGGAAGGAAGAACGGCAAATGGAAGGGGAACAGGAAAGGCGGGAACGATGAACCGACGACCAAAAAAGAGGCGCTCAAAATAACCGAGCGCCTTCTTTTATTTTACCACTTACCACGATTTTTTACCCCGCACCACGCGATGGCCGTTGATGACCAGCATGACCGGCGCAACGAAATAAAAGAGCCACCACCATCTCCAGCCGTCGCCTCCGCAAAGGACGACGACCAGCACGACGGACATGAGCGCCAAGCTGCCATACCCCGCCTTGAGTTGCCAGCGGGCGTTTTCCAAAGCGGCCTGACGGCGGATCCTGGCGCAGACGCGCCTGACCTCTTCTTCGGAGTGTTTTTCTTCCCGTGCCATAGTTCCCTTGGTTCAAACCGCTCCCCGGGGCTCGCCCCGCCGGATGCGGCGACGTTATTTCAGCGGCGAATCGGGCTCCCGGGACATCACCAGGTAGAACATGCGGTCGAGGAAGCCGGGGGCGAACTTCTTGACGAAATGCGTGGCACGCCCCTCGTTCTCCATCAGACAGAGGCGTTTGCGCTTCTGTATGCCGCGGGCGACGATGCGGGCGACCTCTTCGGGGGTCATCATCTTCGCTTCGTCGCGCGGGGTTGCGCCCTGCTGCGTGCCGTCGGCCGTAAGGGCCGAGAAGCGAACGTTGGATGCCGTGAAACCCGGGCAGGCGATCATCACGTGCAGTCCCTTTTTAAGGTTTTCGATGCGCAGCGTTTCGAGGAAACCCGTCATGGCGTACTTCGAGGCCGAATAGCCCGTGCGCCCCGGCAGCCCGTGCAGCCCGGCGACGGACGAGATGCCGACAATCGAACCGTGCGACTGCTGGAGGTACGGCAGGGCGAACTTGCAGCAGTTGACCGTACCCCAGAAATTGACGTCCATCAGGCGGTGCAGCACCTCCAGGTCGACGTCGTCGAAAATGGCGCGCATCGAAAGCCCGGCGTTGCAAACCAGCACGTCGATCCCCCCGAACTCACGTACGGCCGTGTCGATCAGTTCGCGGCACTCGCCGACATCGGTCACGTCGACGCCGCAATAGGCGGCCTGCCCGCCCCGGGAGCGGATGTCGCCCGCGATAAGCTGTAATTTCTGCACGCTGCGCGCGCCCAGCACCACGCGGGCGCCCTGTGCGGCGAACTCGCGTGCCATCGCCTCGCCGATACCCGACGAAGCACCCGTCACGATGACGACCTTATTTTTAAAATCTTTCATATCAATCGTTTATTTCAAGCTGCAACGTATCGTAGGCCATGTGTACGCCGCGGGGGAGCGTCGGCTCCGTCACGGCATGCAGGCCGATGTCGTGGGACATGTGCGTGAGGTAGGCCTCGCGCGGGGCGACGCGGGCGATGAGCGCAAGGGCCTCGGCCACGTTGAAATGGGAATAATGCTCCGTAAAGCGGAGCGCGTTGACGACGAGCACCTCCACGCCCCGGAGTTTTTCGACCTCGGCATCCCCGATGGTCTTGAAATCGGTCAGGTAGGCCAGCCTGCCGATACGGTAGCCCGTAACGGCGAAACGGTCGGAATGGTGTCCCGATACGGGAACGACCTCCAGTCCCCCGACCCGGAACGGCCGGGTGACGTCGATCTCATGCAACTCGATTTCGGGCACGCCGCGGTATTTATCCTGCGCGAAGGCATAGTCGAAGTCCTTGCGCACGACGCCGAGGGTATGGGGTGCGGCGTAAATGTCGACCTTGTGCACCAGCGGCGGGTAATCGACAAAGTTGAAAGCCCGCACGTCGTCCAGCCCGCCGATATGATCTTTGTGTTCGTGCGTGAGGAGGATGGCGTCGAGGTGGCGGATGCCCGTACGGAGCATCTGGCAGCGGAAATCGGGGCCGGCGTCGATGACCATACGCACGCCGCATGCCTCGACCATGGCCGAAGTGCGCAGGCGGTTGTCACGCCTGTCGGCCGAGGTGCAGACCTTGCAGCGGCACCCGATGACAGGGACGCCCTGCGAGGTGCCCGTTCCCAGAAAGGTGAGTTTCATGCAGGCAAAGATAGTAAAAATAGGGCGACTGCGTACGGGCACGCCGAAGAATCTGCCGCGGTGCACCGGCACGGCAGCAGCAAAGTCCGGAGCTGTCACCACCGTCCCCAAGCCGCAGGCCGCCTGCAAAACCGGAGAAGACAAGCGGGGAAAACTCCCGGAACGTTCCGGAAAGTCCCGGCGCATCCGCCCGGCGTACCCGGAAACACCGGGAAACCCGAACCCTTACCCCGGAGCCCGGGAAAATCCAAAGTACCGGAACCCGGGAAAACTCAGAATGTCTGCTCGATATTCCAGACGAAGGCACGCGAGCCCTGCATCTTGGTAGCGGCGTCCATCTCCCGGAAAGCCTCCATCAGCGGCGCGACCTTTTCGTCGTCGACGATGGCCATGAGCGAAGCGTTCATCGACGGCCAGGCATGCGTGCCGTAATGGGGTTCGCCGTCGAACGACCCGCGCCCCTCGGTCAGCGCCCAACGCGTAAAGCCGCGGATGCCCTGCTCGTCGAGGATGGCGTTCACACGGTCGGTGAGCGCCTGATTGTATGATAAGAATACTGCTTTCATAATTTACGTTCTATTAAATCGAACAATCGTCCGCCGCCCTGCCGTCTTTAGGGATTGTCGCGGAACCCGTACGAGACGGGCTTCCCCAACAACCCGGAATCGCAGGTGTTGCCCCCGATCGCCGGAAGCGGAAGGCGACGTCGCATCACTCGTCATTTTCAGGATCCTCAATGGCTGCTGGCCTGATGTGCTGCTGCCAGGCGTGCCAGTTTTTCCTTCTCCTTGCGCTGCGAACGGTTGACGAATACCGAGTAGAGCGCCGGGATGATGAACAGCGTCAGCAGGGTCGAGAACGTGAGGCCGCCAATCACGGCGATGCCCATGGGCTGCCACGTCTCCGACCCGACACCCGTGCCGATCGCCAGCGGCAGCATACCCAGGATGGTCGTGAACGAAGTCATGAGCACGGGGCGCAGACGGCTCTTTCCGCCGGCGATCACGGCGTCGAAGACACCCGAGCCGCGCTCGACCAGCAGGTTCATGTAGTCGACCATCACGATACCGTTCTTGGTCACGATGCCCACCAGCATGATGGCGCCGATCAGGGCGATGAGCGACATGGGCGTGGAGGTCATCCACAAAGCCAGGAAAACGCCCGTGGCGGCGAACGGGATGGTGAACATGATGATGAACGGGAAGAGCAGCGATTCGAACTGCGTGGCCATCACGATGTAGACCAGGATGACGATCAGGATGAACAGCACGCCCAGGTCGCTGAAGGCGTCGCCCTGGTCTTCGACCGTACCGCCGATTTCGAGGTCGACGCCGTCGGGCACGGGATACCCGGCGATGAGTTGATCGACCTCGGCCACCACGTCGCCCAGGGCGACGCCGGCTCCGAGCGACGACTTGACCGTGATCACACGCTGGCGGTTCTCGCGCTCGATCATCGGCGCGGCATACTCCTCCTGCACGCGGCCGACCTCCTTGAGTTTCACGGGGCGCCCCTGCCCGTTGTAAAGCGTGATGTTCTCCACGTCCCCGAGCGACATGCGGAACGGTTCGGCATAGCGCACCACGATGTCATATTCGTCGCCGTCCTCGCGGTATTTCGAGGCCACGAGGCCGTCGATGCGGTTGCGCACGGCCTGCGACGCCGTGGCGCTGTTCATGCCGTAATAGGCAAGGCGGTCACGGTCGAAGACCACGTTGAGTTCGGGACGCAGGTCGTCGCGCGAAAGCTGCACGTCTCGCGTACCCTCCAGGCCGCCCAGTTTTTCCTTCAGGTCGTTGGCAACGGCGTTGGTCACGTCCATGTCGTAGCCGAAAACCTTGATGTCGACCGTCGCCGAACCGCTCATGCTGCCGTTATCGCCGCCGGGCATCACCGAATATTCCCGCACCTCGGGGATGCGATCCAGTTCCTTGCGCAGCAGGTCGGAGATAACGTAGATCGACCGCTCGCGCTTGTCGGAGGTGGGCAGGCTGAGGTTGTAGTTGATGATGTGCGAACCGGTGGTCTGCATCGCGGCGAACGCGTCGTCCGACGAGTTGGCGCCCGACGAGGCCGACACGAGCGTCACCTCGGGATAGTTCTTGTAGATGATGCTGTCGATCTGGCGGGCGATCCGCGCGGTGTAATCCACCGAAAGGTTCTGCTCCAGTTTGACCGTGGCCGAGATCCAGCCGTTATCCGAAGGCGGGAAGAATTCGGTCGGCACCTGCGTGACGAGCCCCAGCGAAACCAGGAAAAGCCCCATCATCGAGAAGATCGTGATACGGCGGTGGCGCACCACCCAGTTCAGCGAGCGGGCATAGGCGTCGTCGAGCCATGCGAGCGCCCGGTCGATGGGTTTGTATATGACACCCAGCCCCTTGTAATCGTGCACGCCGCCCTCGAGTTTCAAGAGGTAGGCGGACATCATCGGGGTCAGCGAAATGGCTGCCGTAGTCGAAACGCAGACCACGATGGTCACGATCCAGCCCAGCTCGCGGAAGAGGATACCCGCCATGCCCGGCACCATTGTCAGCGGCAGGAACACGGCAACGACCACGAGCGTGGTGGCAATGACCGACAGCCACACCTCGTTGGTGGCGTAGATGGCGGCCTCCTTGGGATTCGAACCCCGCTCGATGTGCGTCGTGATGTTCTCCAGCACCACAATGGCATCGTCGACGACCATACCGATGGCGATCGAGAGCGACGAGAGCGAGATGATATTGAGCGTCGAGCCCGTGGCGAAGAGGTAGATGAACGAACAGATCAGCGACACGGGGATCGTCATACAGATGATGAGCGTCGCCCTCCACCGCCCGAGGAAGGCCATCACCACCAGCACCACGAAGATAAAGGCGTACATGATCGTTTCCGAGAGCGACCCGATGGCATTGGTGATTTCCTGCGACCCCTCGAAGATCGTCTCCATCTTCACGTCGCGCGGAAGGCTCGCCTGGATGTCGGGCAGGCGCTTCTGAATCTCATGGACGATGTCCACGGTGTTGGCACCCGACTGCTTCTGGATCATCACGCGCACGCTCCGCTGCCCGTTGGCGCGTTCGTCCATCGTGGCCTTTTCGAGCGTGTCGCGGATCTCGGCCACGTCGGAGAGCATCACCGTGCGCCCCCCGGCATTGGAAACCACGACCTTGCGCATCTCGTCACTCAGCTTGAATTCGCCGTCGGCCTTGATGTTGAACGTGTTGTTGCCGATGTCGATCGTACCGCTCGGGATGTTGACGTTCTCGGCGGCGATGATCTGCCCCAGCTGCTCGACGGTCAGATTGTAGGCTTCGAGCTTGGCCGGGTCGACATTGACCTGCACCTCGCGCTCGGGGGCGCCCATGACCGTCACGGCACCCACGCCGTCGACACGGTTCAGGACGTTGACGAATTTATCGTCGAGGATCTTCTTCAGGGCCGGGTAGCTCTCGTCGGCCGTCACGGCAAGCATGATCACGGGGATCATCGAGGTCGAGAACTTGAAGATCGTAGGATAATCGATGTCGTCGGGCAACTGCGACTGGCTGCGGCTCACCACGTCACGGATCTCGTTGGCGCCCTCGGTCAGGTCGGATCCGTACTCGAATTCGACAATGATCATCGACACGTTGTCCTGCGACTTGGAGGTCAGTTTCTTGAGGTTGCTCACCGTATTGAGGTTATCCTCCAGGATACGCGTGATGTTGGTCTCGATATCCGCAGCGTTGGCACCGGGATAGAAGGTGATGACCGATATCTGGGGAATTTCGATTTCGGGGTACTGGTCTACCGCAAGGTTCATCAGCGAGAAGAGCCCGAAGACCATCACGCCGACGAACATGAGCACCGTGGAGACCGGTTTCCGAACCGCGCTTTCGTATATTTTCATATGTTTCGGGGCGTTTTATTCCTGTTTGATTTCCACTTTGGCACCGTCGTAGAGCTTCGAAAGGGCCGTGACGGCCACGGCTTCGTCCGCCCCGACGCCCGAAAGAATGTCCACGCGGTCGCCGACCTGGCGTCCGACATCGACACGGCGGCGACGGGCAACGCTATCGCCCTCGATGACATACACGAAGCGCTCGGCAGTGCCGACCTGCTTCTGGACGGCCACGTCGGGCACCATGACGCCCTCCTTCTGCCCCATGTTGAAGATCGTGCGGGCGTACATACCCGGGCGCAGCGTGCGCCGGGCGTTGGGCACCTTCACCTCGACCTTGAACGTGCGGGTCGTGGGGTCGAGCGCCGGATAGATCAGCGACACCGTTCCCGTAAAGGTCTGGTCGGGGAAGATGTCCACCTTCAGCTCGACGGGCATCCCGACCTTCACGTTGGGGAAATACTGCTCGGAAATATTGGCGATGACCTTCAGCGGGTCGATCTGCATGATGTGCAGAATGGGCTGCGCCGAGAAGAGGTCGCCCGACTCGTAGTTGCGTGCCGTGACCACGCCTGTGATGGGCGAACGCACCTCGATGTTCTTCTTGAGGTTGGCGACCACCTCGCGCTGCACGTCCAGCTGCGCCTTGGCCTGCTGGATCTGCTGCGCCGAGATACCGCCGGCCTCATAGACGGGCAGCAGGCGGTTGTAATCGTCCTCGACGGTCTTCAGCTGCACGAGCTGCTGGGTGTACTGCGTCGGGTCGAGCGTCACGATGAGCTGCCCCTCGCGCACGGGGTCGCCCACCTCGACCAGGATGCGGTCGATGTGCACGCCCGAAGCCGCCGGAGTGATGTCGTTCTCCCTGAAGGGCTCGATCTCCGAAGTGAACTCCTCGGTAAGCTGCACGGTGGCGGACTCCGCCGTTTCGGTTTTGGTCAGCACACGGTTGTCCTGCTGCACGTCGCCTGCCCCGTTTTTGCCTTTGCAGCCGGCGAGGGCAGCCGCGGCAAACAATATAACTGCTGTTTTCTTCATATGCTATCTTTGTTTTTCAATTTCCACGCTATTTTTCCTTGCCGACGATGCGGTCGTACTCGGCCTTGGCCGTCAGGTAATCGAAGATCGCCTGCGAATAGTTGAGCTGCGCCTGCGTCTGCGCCAGCTGGGCGCTGTTGAGCTCGAGGATCGTGCCCGCCCCCGCACGGTAACGGGTGTCGGAGATCGAGTAGGCCTTGCGCGCCTGCTCGACGGTGAGTTCCTGGGCGTACATCGTCTCGCGCGCTGTCAGCAGGTCGTTCAGCGCCGAGCGAACCTGCACGTCGACCTGCTGCCGGGCGTATGTCCGCTGGAGGCCGATCTGCGAAATCTGGTTCTTGATCTCGCGCGAGCGGTTCATCTTCGTCAGCCCCGAAAAGAGCGGCACGGAGACGCGGATGCCGGCGGAAAGCGGGTTCTGCCAGAAATAGCCGTCCTTGACGCTGGTCATCGTCATCTTGTCCGGATCGAACGACACCGAGCCCATGTTGTTTCCGGTGAGGGTGAAGTTGCCGAACGCCCCGATGGTCGGCAGGCGGCTCGCATTCTCGGCCTTGAGCTGGAGGCGGAGCAGATCCTCCTGCAATTCGAGCGTGCGCAGGTCGGAGTTGTCCGAAGTGTCGGTCGTAAGCCCCTCGGTTCCGGCGAGCACCTTGTCGCGCATGGCGTCCAGCTCGCCTTCGACCTCGATTTCGACCTGCTCGGGGATCGAAAGATACATCTTGAGCATCAGCTTGGCGATGCGGATCGAGTTCTCGGTCTGGAGGATCGAGGGTTTCAGGTTGCTGAGCTGCACCTGCGCCGTCAGCAGGTCGTATTCCGAGGTCAGGCCGTTCTGGTACTGCACCTGCGTATCGTCGACCGTACGTTGTACGGTGGCCTCCGACTCGCGGAGCACGTCGAGCGACTGCTCGGCGAGCAGGATGTTATAGAAGGCCTTTTTGACTTCGGCCGTCAGCGTGATGCGCGACGAACGCGCCGCCTCGACGGCCGTGGCCATCTGCTTGTCGTTCATCTTCATCATGCGGTAAACCTGCGGCGCGAAGAGCGGCACCGAAGCATCCACGGCCCCGCTGAGCGTCGTATAGGGGTCGTTGCCCAGCGAGAAGCCCTTGGACATCTGCTGCACGATGAAGCTGTGGTTGACCTGCCCGGTCACCGATACCTGCGGCAGCAGGCCGCCCCATGTCTGGCGTTTCACATAGTCGTAGCGCTGCACCTCCATCTCGGCGACCTTGACGGTGGGGTTCTCGCTCAGCGCCAGGTCGAGGGCCTGGTCGAGCGTGAGGCGCATCTGCGCTACGGCAGCGAACGTACCCGTTGCCGCGAGGCACAATGTCAGAATCAATTTTTTCATAGTCATCTATCCAAATTCAATTTATTTCCCGTTTTCGACAGTCTGTACCGCTTCAGGTTGTCGTCGATCAGCTGCAGGCCCTTAGCGGTCGAAATGCCGCGGAAAAAATTGCTGATGATCTGCACGAAAGCCTCGCGCTCGGACATCCCGTCGGGCAGCATCAGCTCGCGGCGCGTCACAATGGCCGAAGCCGTATAGTAAAGCACCGAAATCGAGAGGTCGATGTTGAAATTATTGACGAACAGCCCGGCCTCGATGCCCTGTTCGAGCATCGAACGCAGGCTCGTGCGGTTTTTCACCATCCCTTCGCGCATCAGTTTGTCGTGTACGGCGGGATAAAACTTCTTGAGGTTGTCCATCATGCGGCGCGAGACCTCGGCATTGTCCATCACTTCGCCCAGCACCATGAACATGGCTTCGAGAACGTCGTGCGCATCGGCCGTGAGTTCGTTCCACCGCTGGCGGTTACGTTCGGAATAGCGTTCCATGGCCAGGTAGAGCAGGCCTTCCTTGTCGCCGAACATCTCGTAGAGCGTCCGCTTCGACACCCCGAGCTGCTGCGCGATGTCGTCCATTCGTACCGACTTGATGCCCTGCGAGACAAACATATGCATGGCCTGGTCGATAATGCGTTCTTTCTGAGGAGGGGTCATTGCATTCAAATATTTCGGATCCGGAGGCAAATATAGAAAGAAAACTTATGAAACCAAAAAAGTTTTCTATTTTCTTCCGTTTCATCAGCAAATAACACACCGAACGGCGAACAAAGCAGTAAAGACGAACAATGAGCGAGGTGTCCCGCCTCCGTTCTGGCCGATAGGGACAGTATCCCCAGAAGCGCCTGGAACACAGCCGGAACGCAGACCGGGCGAGACAGACCGGGGGGGGGCAGCGCACTACGGGTGCCGGGGCATGCACAGCAGGACATACCTGCCGGATCACGGGCGCAGCAGGGAACGCATACCATCGAGAGCCGCACCGGGCACCCACGTCCTCGCTCCCGCCTTGCGAAAAAACAAAAAAAGCCGCTGCGGACAAACCGCAGCGGCCATAAAGGAATATAACACGAGGTTATTTCGTCACCCGTTCGAGCCAGCGAACCATCGAGAGCATGACGAGCATCGACATGCCGCAGGCCGCGACGAAGACGCACCATGTAGCCCACATCGGGGTGTGCATGTAGAGCCATCCGCCGACGAACAGCAGCGCATTGCCCACGGCCGTAGCGGCCAGCCAGAAGCCCTGCATAAGGCCCTGCATGTGCGGGGGCGCCACCTTCGATACAAATGCCAGTCCGAGGGGCGAGATGAAGAGCTCAGCGACGGTAAGGATGAAATAGAGGCCCACCATGACCCACGGGGTCACCAGGATCGACTGCACCTGGTCGGCCTTCATGCCTGCGAGGGCGGCCTTGTCGGGCAGTGCGAACGAGAAGAACATCAGGAAGAGGTAGGCCGTGGCGGCGATACCCATACCGATGGCGATCTTCATCGGGGTCGAAACCTCGATGTTGCGTTTGCGCAGCCAACCGAAGAACCACATGATCAGCGGCGTGAGGGTCACGACGAAGAAGGGGTTGACGCTCTGGAAAATCTCGGCGCCCTTGATGGTCGTGAAGCCCAGGTTGATGTTGATGACGTCGAGGTTGACGTAGTCACGTGCGAAATAGGTCAGCGAATAGCCGTTCTGGTGGAACGAAACCCAGAAGAAGATCACGACGCCGAACACGGCGAACAGTGCGTAGATGCGCTGGCGGATCTCCTGCGCCGACATGGTGATCTCCTCGGCCGAAGCCTTGACACCGCCGGCCGCGGCTTTCTTCGACGGGTCGGGGAAGCGCCGTTTGTTGGACAGGTAGATGACCAGCGACACGAGCATCATCACGATGGCCGCGATGAACGCATAGTGGAAACCGCGGTTGAAGACATCGAGGTAGCCGTTGCAGAAATCGTGCAGGCCGGCAGCCGACACGGGCGTGCCGTCGAGGTAGGCCGAATTGGCGTACGACGTGAGGTTGGCAAGCCCCTCGCCGGCCATATGCTCGCCCTTGGCAAGGTATTCGTGGCACAACTCGGGCAGCTTGGCGTTATAGTCGAAATTGTTGACCTTGAGCCACCAGTTGCGCACGCCGATGGCGACGAACGGCGCGAAGAAGCCCCCGATGTTAATGAACATGTAGAAAATCTGGAAACCCGACTCACGCTTGGCGCTGAACTCCTTGTTGTCGTACATCTGCCCCACGAGCGCCTGGAGATTGCCCTTGAAAAGGCCGTTGCCGAAGGCTATCACCAGCAGGCCCACGCACGTCAGCGTCAGGTAGAGCGGCAGGCTGGACACGGGCGTCGGCGTGGGGATGGCGATAATCAGGTAGCCCAGCGACATCACCACGAGCCCCCACATGATGGTTCCCTTGTAGTTGCGGGTTTTGTCGGCAATGATACCGCCGACGAGCGCCAACAGGTAAATCGAAGCATAGAATCCCGAATAGATATACCCCGCGGTCGTTTCGTTCAGGCCGAACTTGGCGGAGATGAACAAGGTCAGGATAGCCATCATGATGTAGAAACCGAAACGCTCGCCCATATTGGCAAGGGCCGCCGCGATCAGTCCTTTGGGTTGTCCTTTCATAAGTTGATTTTGGTTTTAGTAATTTTTTTAATAAGGTGCTGTTTTTTAGTCTTGGACAAAGATAGAAAAAAAATTCATATATTTGTATAAAAGGAAAACCGCTATGGAAAAAACGACCCGCAGGCTCCCGATCGTAGAACGCGACGAGTGGCTGCTCCCCGCCGAGCAGGAGCTCAACCGCCGCTACGAACGGTATACGGACAAAATAAACGCGATCGAGCAGGCTGCAGGCTCGATCGTCGACTACGCCAACGGCTACCGCTATTTCGGCTGGCAGCGGGACGAGCTGCTCGACGGATGGTGGCTGCGCGAATGGCTGCCGGGCGCGCACGACGTCTACGTCTTCGGGGATTTCAACAACTGGCAGCGTACCGAGATACGTATGCAGCGCGACGCGCACGGCGTATGGAGCGCCTTCTTCCCGGAGGCGATGTACCGCGACCGGCTCCGCCACGGGTCGCTCTACAAGCTCCACGTCCACGGCGACAACGGCTGGAAAGACCGCATCCCGGCCTATGCCACGCGCGTGGTACAGGACGAGGCGACGAAGAATTACACGGCCCAGTTCTGGGCGCCGGAGCCGTTCGACTGGCAGGGCGACGCGTTCGACGCCTCGAAGAACGGCAGCCTCATGATCTACGAGGCCCATGTGGGCATGGCGCAGGAGAAGGAGGGCGTGGGCACCTACCGCGAATTCACGGAAAAAATACTACCTATAATAAAAAAGGACGGCTACAACGCCGTGCAGCTCATGGCCATCGCCGAGCACCCCTATTACGGGTCGTTCGGCTACCACGTGTCGAGTTTCTTCGCACCCGCATCGCGCTGCGGCACGCCCGAGGAGCTGAAGGAGCTGGTGCGCCGCGCCCACGAGCTGGGGCTGGCGGTCATCATGGATCTGGTGCATGCCCACTACGTCCGCAACCTCAACGAAGGCATCAACGAGCTGGACGGCACCGACCACCACTACTCGCTGCCCGGCAAGGCCGGTTACCAGCCCTACTGGGACTCGAAGCTCTTCGACTACGGCAAGGACGAGGTACAGCATTTCCTGCTGTCGAACGTCAAGTATTGGCTCGACGAGTTCCATTTCGACGGCTACCGCTTCGACGGCGTAACGTCGATGATCTACCACCACCACGGTTATGTCGACTTCGACTGCCGCGAACGCTTCTTCGACGAAGGGGTCAACCGCGACGCGCTGACCTACCTGACGCTCGCCAACCGCCTGGTGCACGACTTCCGGCCGGCGGCCGTGACCATCGCCGAGGACGTGAGCGGAATGCCGGGCATGTGCATCCCCATCGCCGACGGCGGCATCGGGTTCGACTACCGGCTGGGGATGGCGATCCCCGACTTCTGGATCAAGGAGCTGAAGGAGGTGCCCGACGAGGAGTGGAACATATGGGAAATGTGGGACGTCATGACCAACCGCCTGCCCGAAGTGAAAACCGTGGCCTATGCCGAATCGCACGACCAGGCGCTGGTGGGCGACAAGACGCTGGCATTCAGGCTGATGGACAAGGAGATGTATTACCACATGGATCGCGCGTCGGAGAGTATCGTGATCGACCGCGGCATGGCGCTGCACAAGATGATCCGCCTGATGACCATCTCGACGGGCGGGCAGGCCTACCTCAACTTCATGGGCAACGAGTTCGGGCACCCCGAGTGGATCGACTTCCCGCGCGAAGGCAACGGCTGGAGCTACGCCCACGCCCGGCGGCAATGGTCGCTGGCGAAGAACGGGTTCCTGCGCTACTCGTGGCTGGGGGATTTCGACAAGGCGATGATAAAGCTGGTGAAGCGTTACAAGGTACTCGAGGACAGCTATGCCTGGAACCTCGCGATGGACGAGTGCAACAAGACGATGGTTTTCTCGCACGGCAACCTGCTGTTCGTGTTCAACTGGCACCCCACGGCCTCGATCCCCGACTACGAACTGCCCGTGCAGGCGCCGGGCAAGTATGTGCCCGTGCTCTCGACCGACGAGCGGCGTTTCGGCGGGCAGCAGCGGCAGGCGATGGACGCCGAGCATTTCTCGTTCCCGGCACGCGACGGCGACAACACCGAACGACCCCATATCCGCATCTACAACACCTCGCGCACGGCGACGGTTTACCTGCGGAAGAAATAGCGGCGGGTGCGTCCTCCGCCCCGACGAAAACCAGCCGGAGACGACAAACAGCACGGCCTGTCCCATCAGGGACAGGCCGTGCTGTTTTATCCTCGGGCAGGGACGACCCTCACCGGCCGGAAAGGGCAGGCACCCGGTCTCACAACCGCGGTTGCCGGCAAAGAGGCGGGCTTTCGGGCCGCGACGTTCCCGGCCTGAGGCAGTTTGTCGGCCGCAAATGGCGGGCTTGGGGCGCGCAACAGCGTTGGTCGGCCGGGAAAGGAGGCCGCCGGACGGGGAGAAAGGTTCCCGGACGGACAAGCGCTACACCTCTACGGCAACCTGTCGGCGGGATAGGACACGCCCAGCTGGCGGCGCACCTGGTCGATGATCTCCATCGTCACGAGCGAGTTTTCGTGGCTGTTGACGGTGGATTCTATCCGTCCCTGTTCGATGAGGTCGATGAACTCCGCGACCTCATAATAATAGGTATCCTTCTCCAGGGGGAGCCCGACGCTGTGGCGGACGGGGGCGTCGCCCCGCCCCGAAGCGGCCGCCGGGCGCGGAAGGTACGCCACGTCGCGGATGGTGTGGATGGCGTCCAGCAACAGGTTGCCCTCCTCGCCCTGGATCTCGGACGGAAGCGACGAATTGGCGATCTTGGAGTAGAGCACCGTGGCATTCATCCCCTCGTAGCGGAAATTGACGGCGCCCTGCCCGTCGGCACCCGAGGAGAGGACGATGCCCTGCGCTTCGACCTCCAGCGGACGCCCGAACAGCGCGACCATCGGATAGACGGTATAGACCCCGATGTCCATCATGGCGCCGTTCGACAGTTCGGGGTTAAAGGCGTTGAGCACGATCCCCTGCCGGAACTTGTCGTAGCGCGAGGAGTACTGGCAGAAGCTGGCGAAATAGCGGCGGATCGTCCCGAGCCGGGGCAGGTACTCCTGCACGACGCGGAAATTGGGGTTGAGCGTCGAGATCATGGCCTCCATGAGCGTGACGCCGCATTCGCGGGCGACGGCGACCATCTGTCGCGCCTCGCGGGCATTGGAGGCCAGGGGCTTCTCGCACAGCACGTGCTTGCCGTGGCGCATGCAGAGGATGCTCTGCGAAGCGTGCAGGAAATTGGGCGTGGCGATGTAAACGGCGTCGACGAGCGGGCTCGCGGCCATCTCTTCGAGCAAGGTGAAGGTGTGCGGGATGCCGTGCTTCGCAGCGAAGGCGTCGGCCCTCTCCTGCGTACGCGAACAGATCGCCACGGCCTCGAAGCGCGCGTCCTGCCGCGCCCCGGCCAGCACCCAGTCGGCGATGAACCCGGTGCCGACCATGCCGAATCGAATTTTTCCCGGCATTCCCTTATCTCCCGGTTATGCGTTCCACGGCCGCAGCGACGTCGGCATACAGCTTCGGCAGGTCGACACCGGCGACACGGCGGTTTTCGACCACGATGCGGCCGTCGACCATCACGGTGTCGACATCAGACGCCTTGCCGCAATAGACCAGGTTCGAGACCAGGTCGTGGATCGGCTGCAAGTGGGGTTTCTGCAGGTCGACGACGATCAGGTCGGCCAGCGCCCCGGGGCGGATGACGCCCAACTCACCCTCCGCATAGCCCATGGCGCGGGCGCCGTTGACCGTAGCCAGCTTCAGCGCCTCGTAGGCCGGGAGTGCCACGGGATCGCCCGTGGCGGATTTCTGCAGGAAGGCCGCCGTGCGCAGCTCTTCGAACATGTCGAGGTCGTTGTTCGAGCAGGTGCCGTCGGTGCCGATGGTCACCAGCGCACCCGCGGCACGCATCTTCTCGACGGGAGCCACGCCGCTCGAAATTTTCATGTTGCTCTGCGGGTTGTGCGACACGGCCACGCCCCGCCGGGCCAGCGTGCGGATGTCGCTGTCGGTGACATGGATGCAGTGTGCACCGATGGTCTTGTCGTCGAGCATACCCAGTGCATCGAGGTGCTCGACGGGTGTCGCAGCGTATTTTTCGCGCACGATACGCACCTCGTCCTGCGTCTCGGCGATATGGGTCATGAAATGCAGCCCCCATTTGCGGGCCAGCTCCTTGCCGCGCCGCAGGTTTTCGGGCGACACGGTATAAGGCGAATGGGGTGCGAGGGCAATCTGTATGCGGTCGCAGTCAGCAGCCAGCGCAACGGCCTTCTCCGCCTCGGGCAGCACCTCGTCGACATTGTTGTCGAAATAGTTGCAGCCCAGCATCGCGCGGATGCCCAGCCGCCGGGCGACCTCCACGCAGCGGTTCTCGTGGTAATACATGTCCACGAACGAGGTGACGCCGCCCAGGAGCATCTCGACGATGCCGAGCGTCATGCCCAGCGCCACGTCGTCGGCCGTCTGGCGCGCCTCGAAAGGCCATATATAGTCGTTGAGCCACTCCATCAGGGCGATGTCGTCGGCATAGCTGCGTTGCAGCGTCATGGCCGCATGGCAATGCGTATTCACAAGGCCCGGCATCAGGAGCCGGCCCGTGCAGTCGATGACCCGCACGCCGGGATTGCAGGTGCGGAACGCGTCGGCTTCGGAGCCGGACGCAGTGACGAGCGCGATGCGGTTGCCCGCGACGCCCACAGCCCCCATAAAGGTTTTGGGTTCGTCCCCGGCCGCCGTCATCGGCAGGATCGTTGCGTTGGTAAACAGGATGTCCATATTATTTGTATTTCACTTTCACTTTGTCGGTCTTTATCTTGCGCGGCGGGGTGTCGATCGAATTGCCCTGCACGGTGATGACATCGCGTCCGTCCACGGAGTTCGAATAGACCTGGATCACCTTGTTGAACACGCCCGGTTCGCTCTTGTGGGGTTCGTAGGTGATGCGGATCACGCCCTGTCCGCCGGGCGGTACGGGACGTTTGGGGAACGACGCCTTGAGGCACGAGCACGATGTGATGACGCGCGTCACCACGAGCGGCGCCGTGCCGTCGTTGGTAAAGGTAAATTCCCGCACCAGGTCGCCGCCCTTGCGGGGTACGTCGCCGAAATCGTGGCCGGCGACCTCCATGCGAAGGTGCGCCCCCCGCGCCTTCGCGTCCTGCTGCGCCCCGGCCGTTTCCGGGGCCGGGTTTTGCGCCGCCCCGGCATGTCCCGCCGTGAAGGCCAGGCACCCGAGGATTGTCAGTAATAAGGTTCGCATGTATACGCTCGTTTCAAAAATTACTCCATACGGAAAACATAAGTGATCGTCCCGCCCTGCAGCGTGGCGCGGCTCTCCGTGAAGCGGGCCTTCAGCGCCGCGCTCTTCGCCGCCCCGACAAGCTCGGCGGCATCGGTCGTCGAGCCTTTCGGTTCGTAGGAAGCGCCCGTCACCTTGCCCTTGGCGTCCACCGTAACGCGGATGACGACTTTCCCGCTCTTCGAACCGGGATACGAAGGTTTGGGCAGGTTGCCCACAAGGCCGCGTCCCTGAAGCCCCTGGTCGAGCTGGTCGAGCCCGTCGGGGTTCAGCCCCGGGCCGTCGCCGCTCGCCTTGTCCTCGCCCTGAGGCGCGCGGGGGTTGCCCGCATTGTCGGGTTCGTCGGCCCCGCCCTTGTTCATCTTGAACAGCGCTTTGGGGTTGGGCGTCTGCGTCGTCTCGTCCTTGCCCGCCACCTGCGCGGTCTGTTCCACGGGGGCGGCCTTGTCATGCACGCGGGGCTCGGTAGCCGCCTTCACGGGCGGCTTGGGGCGCTCGGGGACAGGCGGTTCGGTGAAATCGACCAGGATCGTATCGCCGGGTTTGTCGTGGATCTTCCGGAAATCGAACGAGACCAATGCGAACGAAGCGGCGATCAGCAGCACATAGGCTGCCGCCGCGATCGCCGCCCACCTGCGGGGCGACTTGCCGTTCGGGTCGTAATAGTACATAGGCCTTTATTCCGGCGATGTCGCCGCAATGAGTTTATATCCGTTGTTCTTGGCGACGTTCATCACCTTGATGATCTCGTCCCATGCCACCGTCTTATCGGCATGCAGCGATACGGTGGGCTCCTTCTGCCCGTCGAGGCGCGATTTGAGCGCCCGTTCCACGCCCTCGACCGACCCCACGTCCTGCAATTCGACATAGTAGCGGTACTTGCCGTGCCCCGTATCCTGGATCGACACCGTGGTAACCGCCTTGTCCTTGAGCATGTTCGAGCTCTTGGGAAGCATCAGCTTCAGGGCATTGGGGTTGATCAGCGTCGTAGCGATCAGCAGGAACAGCAGCAGCAGGAACATCAGGTCGGTCATCGACGATGCCGAGAAGGATTTATCGACTTTCGATCCGTGTTTAATTGCCATAGCGCGTTATTTTTGAACGGGTTGATTCAGGATGTCCATGAAGGCGATCGAGTTGGCCTCCATCTGGAAGACCAGCTTCTCGATGCGTGCCACGAGGTAGTTGTAGCCGAAATAGGCCGGGATGCCGACGATAAGACCGCCGACCGTGGTGACCATCGCCACGTACATGCCGCTGGCCAGCAGGCTCAGGTCGACCGTGCCGCCCGCAGCCGCCATGTCCATGAAGGTCTGCACCATCCCGAGCACCGTACCGAGGAAACCGATCATCGGAGCGCCGCCGGCGATCGTCGCCAGGAAGGGAAGGCCGTTTTCGAGCTTCGAGACTTCGAGGTTGGCGACATTCTCGATGGCGGTCTGCACGTCGCTCATCGGGCGGCCGATGCGTTCAATACCCTTCTCGATCATGCGGGCAATCGGCGTGTCGGTCTTCTTGCACAGGTTCACGGCCGTATGGATCTTGCCGTCGGAAATGTAGTCGCGGATGCGGTTCATGAAATTCATGTCCAGCACCGACGCCTTGCGGATGGCCATGAAGCGCTCGACGAAGATGAAGATCGTCACGCCGCCCAGCGCCAGCAGCGGCCACATCAGCCAGCCGCCCATCGAAAACAGTTTCCAAAGTCCCATGCGGGTTTCTTCACTGGTGGCCACCGCCTCGGCAGCCTGCAAAAATGTCATCATAGTTTAAAGAAAAATTGTTATTGTTTGATTCGAGTTCTTTTTCTGCCGTTCAGTTGTTTTCGTCCTTCTTATCCATAACGGGCCGCAGGGCCGAAAGCGTATCCGCCGGCTGCCGCAGCCGCTCCTTTTCCTCGCGGGCGGCCTGCCGCCGGGCTTCGCGCCGCGCCTTGCGTTTCTTGTTGGTGAAACGCTCCCTGATACGCCTCCGCAGATCCCGGAAATTATTGAAATCCTCCTTGAAATAAATACCGATGCCGGTCTCCTGCAGCCCCTGGTTCTCGTCGAAACGGTCGATGGTCTGCGTGAAGGCCTTGGCCTTGAGCGTCCCGGCACGGTCGATCAGGTAGGTGATGTACGCCTCGCCCATGAAGTTGGACATCGAACTGTTCACAGCCTGCTTGTTGTCGATCAGGTAGTTGCCCTCGACCTCGACGAACAGGCGGTTGTTGATCAGGCTCTTCGAAAGGCCGAAGTCCACTTCGTCGCTGGTCAGTTCCGACTTGGGACGGTAGCGGATGACGATGTTGTAGTCGTCATTCGAGAGTAGGTTGCTCACCATGTTCGACACGAATTCCAGACCCGTGGCGGCCGAGACCGAGGTGCCGATGTTCGACGACGACGAACTGTTCTCGCCCATGAAGCTGTTGAACAGCAACAGGTAGGCGAACTGCGTATCGACCGTCTCGGGCGTGGTGAGGGCATTGGCGATCACGGTCTGCGTCTCGGGGTCGGTGCCGGGGACATGCACGTCGAAGGTGACGGCCGGGTTGGAAAGCCGCTCGCCGAGGTGGATGACGCACTCCACGGGCACCGAACGGTCAGCCGCGAGGTTGTCGGACGTACCCTGCAACAGGGGCTGCAACGACGCCTTGAGCTTGTAGATGGCGTTGATGTTGAGCATGGCATCCATCGGCGAGCCCGTCCACTGGATTGTGGAGCCATCCTCGATGACGAACTTCTTGTTGATGATGTTCTGCAGCGAGAAGAGGAAGCTCCCCTCGGTGATGGTATAGTCGCCGTACATCTCGAAGACGTTGGAACGGGGGTTGATCTGCAGGTTGAGCGTACCGTCGCCGCGCGCCCGGAGCGTGTTGCCCGAGACGGTGAGTTCGACCTCGACGCCCGGCCGCACGTTCAGTGCCAGCGAGATATCCATCCGGCTGCCGGCATCGGACTTCTGCTGCCGCTTGCGTTCGAACATCATCTTCTTGCGGGCGAGGTTGTCGACCGTATCGACCCTGGCCGGTTCCCTGAAGGTCACGAAGTCGGCGCTCGATATATTGGACTTGCTGGACAACGGCATGAAGAACGACGAACGGTCGTCGGTCGTGGCGGCGATATCCATCTTCACGAGCCCCTTGTCGCCCGAAATGCGGGCGGAGCCCGTGGCGTAGACCTTGCCGTAGAAAGAGTCGTTGTCCTGCGGGGTGGTGTTGAGCACCATCATCTGCCGGGGTGCGACGCGTACGTCGTAGGCGATGTTCGAGAGGTGTTGCAGGCTCAGGTCGATGTCGAAGCGCCCCTCGTTGCCCTCGGGATCGAATATCGGGACGTTCGAAGCCCGGAAGCGGTTGCCCTTGACGCTCAGCACCGCCCGGGGCATGGTGTAGGGCACCTGTGTGAAATCGACGCGCGTCGACAGCCCCGTGACGCGGATTTCGCCCGTGAGGTCGGCCTCGCGGCGCTGCCCCTGGAGCACCAGGTCGGCGGAGGCGTGCCCCCGGGTATCGGAAATGACGCCCGTGAGGATCGGGTCGAGCAGCCCCATGTCGAGGCTGTCGACATCCAGACGGGCATAGTAGCGCACCTGCGACGGAGCGTAGAAGCCCCGCACCAGCGTATCGCGCTTATGGCGGTCGGTGACGGTAACGCCCGCACGGTTGCGCAGGAAATCCCAGCGCGAGGTGAGGCGCAGCGGCGGTGCGGGTATGTCGTTGACCTGAAGGCTGTCGAGCAGGATGTCGGCCGTGATCTCGCCCGCATGGAGCGCTGATTTCATCGTCGCGGAACCGTTGGTGCGCCCCTCGAAGACGTAGCCCATGCGTTCGATGACCTGCGTGAAGGGCGCGAGGTCGAAATTGCGCAGGCGCAGCGTCACCGAATCCTCGCGGCTGCGCGAAGCGATACCGTCCAGCAGAAGTTCCTGCTCGCGGTTCATCACGAAGAACTTGTCGATCACGACCTGCGCCGTGTCAAGCTGTATCTTGTGGGCGAAAATCTGCCAGGTCTTCGAGCCGCGGGTGATGTGCGACGGCAGGATGCGCAGGTCGACGACGCGGCCGTTGGGCCCGTGCTCGTCGACGACGTCGGCCCGGACGCCCACCAGTCCGGATACCTTGCGCAGCGTATCGTTGAAGCCTGCCGAGAGCTGCACGCGCCCCTGCTTGGCGCCGCCCGTGAGCGAAAGCCCCGGCAGGTGGAGCATACCCGCATAGAGGTCTTCGGCCGAAGCGTAGACCGTGAGCGAGTCGCCCCGGTTCGAAGCGTTGACGTTGAGCCGCGTGGCCAGCATACGCTTGCGTTCGATATATTCCGAAGTCGCCTTGAGCGAAAGCTGGTCGCTCGCGGGGTTGAAAAGCAGTTGCAGCGACGAGCCGTCGGCCACCTGCAGGCCGGGCGAGATGGCGTCGGCGATCGGGTCGATATGGCGGACGTCGACCGAGAGGAGCGAAAAGTCGTTGGCCACGGCCATCCCCGATGCGCGGGGCCCCGACTCCTCGTCGCCGTGCCGCAACAGGGGGAGGTATTTCCAGGCACTGGCACGCAGGTAACGGAAGACCTCGCGGTAGCTGGTCTTGCTGCGGAACGTGGCGTCGGCAAAATCCGAGCGCAGTTCGACCAACTTGCTCCGGGCCGAGTTCTCGCCCGTGACGGTCATGCTCTTCGACGTGAGCTGCTTGTCGTTATAGCGGTAGAGGACGTCGGTGACCTGGATGCGGCCGTTCAGGTCATCGAGCGAGCGGCCGCCGGCCTTGGCGACGATATGCGCCGAAAGTTCCGAGACCGAGTCGCGGCGGTTGACATGCAGCCGGGCCAGGTCGGCACGGCGCAGATCCATCGTAAAGTCGTAACGGGGCACCGAGTCGTTGAAGTCGACCATGCCGAGGAAATCGAAATCGAGGTTGGGGTCGCGGGCCGTGATACGGCCGTCGAACTCGCGGTTGCGAAGCCGCCCGTCGAGGCGCAGCGAATCGTAGACATAGCCGTTGAAGCCCAGCTGCGTGACATTGCCCACTACATTGGCGTCGGTGCCCCCCCGCCCGACGACGCCGTCGACGAAAGCCGTGAGCGTGGCGTTGCCCAGCAGGTCGCGGCGGCCGAGTAGTTCGCCCAGCCTGAGGTTGCGCGCGGCCACATCGCCCCTGACGCTGCTGCGCCCGCCGCGCAAGGGGCTCATCTGCAGGTTACAGTCAATGCCGCCCACGTCGGTCTTGGCACCCACCCGCATGTCGAACGACGAGAGCAGCCCGCGGAAACGGGCGTTGACGTCGATGTCGCCCGAATTCCCGAGGATCGCGACCAGCTTGTCGGAAAGCGCACGGCCGCCGATGCCCGCAGCCAGGGCGTCGATGGATTCGGCCGTGGAGGTCAGGCGCGGAATCGTCAGGTCGAAATGCGTCGTGCGGATGTCGGGCAGCCCCCTGACCGCGGCATCGGCCGTGAACCACGTCCCCTGGCCCACCTGTAGGCTCCTGACCTTGCCCGTGAAGTCGGAGACGACGCCCGCGACATCGATGTCGATATTGCTGAAAACGGTATGCCACCCGCGGAGCCGCGGGGCGAAATAGGCGATGTCGTCCGTGGAGACGGTGCTATTGCGCAGCTTGCCGTCGATGCGCACCTCGCCCAGGAAATCCTTGTAGCCGGCCCACGAATCGCCGACGAGCGAAATGTAGGGGATGTCGACGTTCGAACGGGGCGTGACGACGGAGGTATCCTCGAAGCCCAGCGCACCGTTGGTCAGGTAGAAACGCCCCGAGAAATGGTCGAGCACGAAGCCGCTGCGCTCACGTGCCGACATGGCCTCGATGGTGGTGTAGATCGACTGCCCGTCGATGGTGAAGTCGCCGACACGCGCCGAGATGCCGTAGAGGTGCATGTGGCTGAAGTCGATGCCGAATTCGGGGTCGCGCCGCGTGAGCCGCTCCAGGCAGAGATCCATGCCTTCGATGGAAGCCTTGCGCAGCGACAGGCGGAAATTGCCCTTCCGGGGCTTGTCGGGGTCGCTGATGCGGTTGACGATCTGCTTGATGTTCATCTCCCCCTCGGGGGTCTCGCGCAGGTAGAGCTTCGCCCCGCCGATCTCGCCGCGGCTGAGTACTACCCCGCCGCCGAAGATGCCCAGCCCCGTGATGTAGGCGTCGAGGCTGCCGACGTAGAGCAGCGTGTCGCGCTGGTAATCCTCGACGTAGAAGCCCTTGACCTTGACCTTGCTGAAAAGCCCGATGTCCACGCGGTCGATGCTCACGGTGGTTTCGAGCTTCCTGGATACCATGCGCACGGCTTTCTGTACCACGTAGTTCTGCACGGCGGGAATATCGAGCAGCAACGAAAGCACCATGGGCAGAATTATCAGCAACAAAACCGCTACCGAGAACACCTTTCCCAATATTTTTATACCTTTGCGCATTGATAGGTCGTTATAACCTGCAAATTTAACTAAAATAGTTAAAAAAAACGAAAAACCGGATGGATATTACAATTCTCGGCATCGAATCCTCGTGCGACGATACGTCGGCTGCCGTGATCCGCAACAACCTGCTGCTGTCGAACGTGATCGCCTCCCAGGCCGTGCACATAAAATACGGCGGCGTGATCCCCGAACTGGCTTCGCGGGCGCACCAGCAGAACATCATCCCGGTGGTCGACACGGCACTCCGAGAGGCCGGGCTCACCGTCGGGGAGATCGATGCCATCGCCTTCACGCGCGGCCCCGGGCTGCTGGGTTCGCTGCTCGTCGGGGTATCGTTCGCCAAGGGGCTCTCGGTGGCGCACGACATCCCGATGGTCGAGGTCAACCACCTGCAGGGGCATATCCTCTCGCACTTCATCGACCTGCCCGACCGCGAACTGCCCCATCCCGGCTTCCCGTTCCTCTGCCTGCTGGTCAGCGGCGGGCATACGCAGATCGTACGCGTGGATTCGCCGCTCGATATGGAGATCATCGGCACGACGATCGACGACGCCGCAGGCGAAGCGTTCGACAAATGCGCCAAAGTCATGGGCCTGCCCTACCCCGGCGGCCCGGTGATCGACCGCCTGGCAAAGGAGGGCAACCCCAAGGCGTTCCGCCTGGCACACCCCCATGTCGACGGCTACGACTATTCGTTCTCGGGGCTCAAGACCTCGTTCCTCTATATGCTGCGCGACGCCGTGGCCGGCGACCCCGATTTCATCGAGCGCAACAAGGCCGACCTCTGCGCGTCGCTCCAGAGCACGATCGTGGAGATCCTGCTCGACAAACTGGTACGGGCGTCGAAGGACACGGGCATCCGCGACATCGCCATCGCCGGGGGCGTATCGGCCAACTCGGGACTGCGCAACGGCATCGTCGAGCAGGGCCTCAAGCGCGGCTGGCGCACGTTCCTGCCGGAATTCAAGTTCACGACCGACAACGCCGCGATGATCGCCATGGCAGGCTACTACCACTACCAGCACGGCGACTTCTCGTCGCTCGACGTGTCGCCCGTGGCACGGCTCGAAGAGCTGTAATGCGGCCGGGAAGATGAAACGGCTCGCGGCATTCGTGCTGCTCCTGGCGGGGATCGGCAGTGCATACGCCGGCGACGGCGATGCGGAGCGGCTTCGCGCATGGCGCGCCGGGGAAAAGGTCTCGGAAGAAGCGGTGGCGGAATACGGCATCGACCGCTGTTTCGCCAGTTCGGAGATCGGCGACGCACTCTTCGCGCGCATGTACGGCAAATCCTACAAGCCGGACTGCACCGTCCCCCGCTCGGAGCTCCGCTACCTGCGGGTGCTGCACCGCAACCTCGCAGGCGAAACCCTGCTGGGCGAACTGGTCTGCAACGAGGCCATAAGCGGCGACCTGCTGGAAATCTTCCGGATGCTCTACGACGCGGCCTACCCCATCGAACGCATGGTGCTGATCGACGAATACGACGCACAGGACGGCCCTTCGATGCGGGCCAACAACTCTTCGGCATTCAACTTCCGGTTCATCGCGGGAACCGGAGTGCTCTCCAACCACAGCCGGGGCATGGCCGTCGACATCAACCCGCTCTACAACCCTTATGTCAAAACGAACGGCGGCCGCACGGTCGTCGCCCCCGCGGAAGCTGCCCCATATGCCGAACGGAAGCGGGATTTCCCCTACAAGATCGCCGAGGACGACCCCTGCTGCCGGGAGTTCCTGCGCCACGGGTTCACCTGGGGCGGCCACTGGAAAAGCCTGAAGGACTACCAGCATTTCGAGAAAAAGCAATAGCCGCCCGGAAGCCTCAGCACTGCGCAGGGAGGCCGCCCGCGGTTATTTCGGGAGGGCAACGATCGATTCGGGAGCGCTCCCGGGTATTCCGGGACAGCATCCGGCCAGTTCGGGACAACACAAAGGCTCCCGACCTCGAAAGGTCGGGAGCCTTTTTTCCTCCGGGCATCCCCGGATTTTCCGGAGACCGGATTATTTTACGCCGAAGAGTTTTCCCTTCAGCGAAAAATTGTCGTACTCGGCTTTGAGCGAAGCCATCAGATCGCGCACCGACTGGATCTTTTCGGCCCGCCATGCGTTGGCGCCGCAGAAGGCATAGCCGTTCTGCAATTTTCCCTTGAAGGCGTTGTAGAGCGCCAGCATGATGCAGTAAGGGCTGTGCGTCACGTCGCACGTCTTGATGCAGTCGAACGGGCAGTTCTTGGGGCGTTTCAACCCCTCCTTCACCCGGTCGAGGAACGAGCTGTGGATGGCCCGCCCCGGCATGCCCACGGGGCTCTTGATGATCTCGATATCCTGCTGCGTGGCGTCGAGGTAGCTCTGCTTGAAGGCCGGGTCGGCATCGCACTCGTCGGTCGTGACGAAGCGGGTGCCCATCTGCACGCCCTCGGCGCCCAGCGACATGATGCGGTAGATATCCTCGCCGGTATAGATACCGCCGCCGGCGATGACGGGGATATGGCAGCCGTGCTCGGCCTCGAACGCATGTACTTCGGCGACGATTTCGGGGACGATGCTCTCGAGCGCATAGTGCTCGTCGACAAGCTGCTCCTCCTTATAGCCGAGGTGGCCGCCCGCCTTGGGGCCTTCGACCACGATGGCGTCGGGAATGTACTTATATTCTGCAAACCATTTCTGGCACAGCAGTTTCGCGGCGCGCGCCGACGATACGATGGGTGCCAGTTTGGTTTTGGCTCCTTCGGTAAGGAACGACGGCAGGTTGAGCGGCAGCCCGGCGCCCGAGAAGATGATGTCGGCCTTCTCGGCGATGGCGGTTCTGACCATGTCAGCGAAATTGGACATGGCGACCATGACGTTCACGCCGACGATGCCTTTCGTGGCCTCGCGTGCCTTTTTCAGTTCCTGTTTCAGCCCCCAGATCGAGGCCGTACGGTAATCTTTCGAATAGTCTTTGTAAATCACTCCCAGGCCGGCCGACGAAATGACGCCGATGCCGCCCTGGTCGGCAACGGCCGAAGCCAGCCCTGCGAGCGATATGCCTACGCCCATACCGCCCTGCACGATGGGGACGGGAGCGAGCAAATTTCCGATTTTCAATGCTTTCATTTTGTTGTGGATTAGTGCAAACCTAATTAACCGCACCAAAGGTACGAAAAACAAAACGGAACACACCATATCCCATACGAATTAATTGTTAATTCTCTGCCGGGCGGCGCCGGAACCGTCGGGAAGGCACGGGCGGAGGATGCAGCGCCCCGTCATGCCGCCGGGGAGCGGGAATTACAGGAACCGGACACCTCTCACCCGGGCGCGGTTGCGGCCGGGGGCTTCGCGCTCGACGATACCGGTCACCACGTCGGCGGCATCGTGCCAGCGGTTGGCGCGGAACCGGCGGCGGTAGGTCGTCAGGTGGGCGTATAGCTCCGGCCAGCGCAGGTTCCAGCCCCGGGGAAAGCGCACGAGGTGCAGCGCCGTGGCCGAATTGGAGAGGATGCGCGCCTCCTTGTTGGCGCCCTGGTGGAACCATTCGATGCGCACGGAGGGTGCCAAAGCCTGCAGCGAGCGTGCAAAACCGCGGCCGCCGTTATTGCTTTCGACGGCCGCCTGCCGCGTATCGGAGCGCAGGAGCATCCCGGCCACGAGCGGTTCGGTGACCTCCATCGGTTCGCGCGAATAGACGGCATCGGTAATGTAGACCACCCCGTCGGCATCGACTGCATACGAGAGCGAACAGAGGTAGTCGTCGCCCGTATCGGCCGTATCGGTATAGTTGGCGCGGCGGACGATCTCGTGCGGCAGCTGGTCGTACTCGGCGAAGTTCAGCCCGTAGAGCAAACCCTCGCGGGACGAGGGATGCCCCTGGTACATACTTTCGAATTGCAGCGGGTCGAGCCGCCGTTTGGCTTCGAGCAACGCACGCCCCTGCTGCCCTTCCCACAACGCCTCGCCAGGGACACGGGGGTCGACCTCGGTGGGCGGCGAGGCCTTGAGCGCCTCGAAATTCAGGTGCAGCCACGTGTCGGGAGACAGCCCGTCGAGCTGCGCCCAGCGGGTGAATTCGACGACGGGTTCACGCGCGGCGAGCGTGCCGATAAGGTCTTCCTCGTGCCAGCGTGTGAAGACGATCAGTTCGCGCGAGGCGTTGTGCATGCGCGTCCGCACGACCGAGGTATACCACTCCCAGCAATTGGCGCGGACGATGGGCGAATTGGCTTCGAGGGCATCCTTGTACAGAAAGTAATCAATTTTGTCGCAAAATATCGTAAAAAACATTATATTTGCACAAAAGATTGATTATTAGCGTTATGGAGAAATCGAAACGAGTTGTGGGTTATGCCCGTGTATCGACGGAAGCGCAAGACATCACCCGTCAGGTTGAACTTATTACGGCCTATTGTACCGAACGAAATTATCATCTGATCAAAATCATTCAAGAGAAAATTTCGGGAGCCAGAAAGGACAGAAAGAGTATTAATGAACTGTTAGAGGTGGACGATACAGTTGCAGACATGATTATCGTCTCGGAATTATCCCGCTTATCGAGAGAGGACGATATATTATCGGTTCTTTCTACTATCAATGAATTATTGAAACAGGGTGTCGATATTCTGTTTTTGGACAAGCAAGACCGCATTTATAAGGCAGGAACCGTTTTATCTCTTTATGACATCATCACGCTGTCGGTAGAGGCTAAAGCAAGTGCCGATGAACGCTACAAGATTGCAGGACGGATGCAGACGGGTTTACGCTCCAAATTGTCCGAGTTTACGAATATGTTTACAGGCGGGACTGTTCCATTTGGTTATAAAGTCATTCATAATCCTGATTATAAATTAAACCTTACCCCGAAAAATCTGCTTGTTGTAGATACCCAAGAAGCCGCAGCTGTAAAATACCTTTTTCAGCAACTAATCGACGGCAATACGATACGGCAAACTGTAAGGGTCTACAATAAATTGTACCCCTACAAACTTTCTTATTCTGGTATTTGCCGCATTATCCGCAATCCCAAATACAAAGGTGAGATTTATCGACGAGGAAAATTGTACGGTCAGATTCCCGAACTGCAAATCATCACACCCAAAGATTTCGACAAGGCCAACAAACAGATGCGTGAAAATAGTCTGTTTCAAAGCAATGCCCCGAAATACTATAATCCGCTGAAAGGTTTGCTGTTTTGCCCGTGCGGATGCAGTTTGTATATGAAGCCCAACCACAACAGCTATTTGATTTATCGTTGTTCAAGTTCCTATAACGATAAACAGCGGTGTGAGAATTTCGGCATTAAATGCTCCTATGTCCTTTCTGCTGTCTGGACTTGTGTAAAGGTAACCTTGCATACAGAAGAATACCTGCGTTTCAATAGCCGACGTTCTAATGAATTGCATGAAATCAATAAACAAATTCGTGAAACCATCACCCAAAAAGTGAATATTGCCGATGAACTGAAAGCACAGTCAGCCGCTCTTATAGACAAAATCAAGCGTTTGACTAACAGCGTCCTAATTGGCGAATTGGAGGCTGAATATAGCTTCCTGCAAGATCAACTTAAACAAACCGAGCAGGAAATTTCCGAACTGAACGGACAGATAGCCGAAAACGATGCCGAAATAAAACGGAGCGTGGAACAGAAAGATTTTAGCGAAATGGAGCAGTCGGCCTTATACAAGGAAAAATTGCAAAAGGTCGTTTATCACTCGTTATCTGCTATGCGTGGCATTTTGGAGATTGTCTTTAAGAACGGCATGATACGCTATGTGCTGATTAAAAAGCATCGTAACGGAGGTGTCTTTCTGTTACCAGAGTTCTGGACGGTGGATATATCCCGTGCCGTGATAACCGTTCCGACACATCCCAGCGTAGACCCAGAACATCCCTATACGCTTTTGCCCACGATTCCCAGAGAATACACCTTTGACGCTATCATTACCGAGCGGGATATGGATGAATACCGCATCACCGTATCGTGACGCCCTGCTTTATTCAAATCGAGGGGTGGGAATACTTATAGTTCCCGCCCCTCTCACTTTCATTTACGATTATCCGAGATACTGATTCAGCAAATCAAAGGTCGCCTGCTCTCGGCTCTGATTTTCTCCTTTGTGAGGATTCATAATTTCATCCGCCTGCTCTCGTGTCAACTGGTTGATTTTCTCTTCCATTTGAGCGGTAAAAGCGACAGGGTCGTCTGCATGGGCAAACTTGGTGATTATGTGTGCAATCAAATACTTTTTGGCGAGAAAAGCATCGAGAAATTTCCCTTGTGCCGCATTATACCACTTGATACTGCGTTGATACCATCCCGTATCTTCAAATACTTTGGGCAATTTATTGCTTTTCAGACTTTCCACCAAAGTTTTGGGTTTGAGTGAATTTGTCCCCGTACACCACAGCGAGATAGTCGCCAGCGGATAGCTTTTGCTATGCAACAGCGTGGCAAAATCAAATACCTCGTTCGATTTTTCCAGCATCATGGCAGGAGCGGCCATATAATCCGCCCCTTTCCATGTCGTCGTGCAGATATTCATTTGCGCAATGACCTCGGCAATCGACAACTCGGCATTGAGGGGTTCACAAATCACAAGGTCGTCCATATTCAGCCCCAAATTCTGATAGGCAATCAATCGGTGCTGACCGTCCAATACGGCGTAATACTTTGAGGCTTCATCGTTGGGTATTCCATGCCCTTGCTGGTCAATCAGACATCCGCCCATCGCCGTTACCTTTTCACCGTTTACCACGGTGACGGGTGAGAGTTGTCCATACGCTTTGATAGAGCGTTCTTTTGCCTTTACCACTTTGCTATTTGTAGGACGATTTCCCTTGACAAATGCAAACTGACGGTTGGCGTCATCTACTGAAATTACCATCTTTTTCATGGCTTTTACTTACTCTGTCCTTTATACAGAGGGGCTGATAATGGCTGCAATCCCCGCCCAAAGATTGCAGACCGCAAAGAATACCCTTACGGCAAAACAAAGGTCTGAATAAATTTCTGTCAGAATGTCGATTAGAGATTGATTTTCAGATGCTAACAACGCAAACCATATAATTTATTGCAAAATGCATTAAACTATTTGATTATCGGTTAAATATTTTATATCTTTGCAAGGCAATTTAGTAAAGACATTCACCCGATCAATCAAGCAGTTCATATAAGGCGGAATCTATCCGCTTTTCCTATTATCGCACGATATTTCCGCATTTTTTGAGTGTGAAATGAAGATTTCCTTTATAAACATAAATTCGGAATCAAGAAATACGGAACGCAGAACAGCGAATTGATAATGAAATTTTGGAGGTAAAAACATTTTTTTGCCGAAAATTTCTTTCTGTTTTTGCGAACTGCTCAAAAGGTTGATAACAAAATTTCAGAGGTAAATTCATTTTTTTCATGCAAAAAAAGTAGCAAGAATTTTCTTTGAATGACCCTAATGCAATGCTTATATATTTAATAATCAAGTATTTATATTTATTTTAAGAAATCAAAGATATAATTGACAAGATGGTAGGGTTTATAGCAGACAGGCGATTGCTCAAAACAGTCCTGTGCAGATTGCTCAAAACAGTCCTATATATACACTACCTACTTATACATAACCTATTAAAGTCTTTCAGACCATGTACTACCACATCAAAGACCGCAAGTGATTCGATAACCGCAAGCAGGCCAAAGAGCATTACGGCATTGCCTGTTTTCGGAAACTATTGCATCTAAAAGAGATTATATTTACCAATAACACAAATTCCATTGCTAACGATGAATTATACCGTAATCCCCAAATCAATCGTGACCTTTCAGACGGGAAACAGTAAACCCGTCGATGTTTATGTGTGAGCCGTCATTAAATGTTGCTCCAACCACAAGACTAATATTTCCCATGTAACAGAAGAAAAGCTATCCTTACTGACGGGATTGGATGAACGAACAATCAGACGAAGCATTAAACGCTTAAAGGATGCAGGCTGGCTGACCGTTCACACAATCATTAAAGAAGATGTGGACAGAGGTTTTATAAAGCGAAATTCCTACTATATAAAGCCAGCGAACAAAGATTATTTCTTTCTCGACAACAGTTTCTTTAATAAGAATTATCCCGCCAAGATTGCAGGGTTTCTACTCTTGTTAAAGGCTGTGTGCCTTAATAATACCGATACAGTCCAATGAAGCAACAGCCAAATTGCAAAGGCTGTCGGATTGTCCCGCAATACCGTTACTGTATTATTAAATGAATGTAGGCAATTAGGACTTATTAAAACCATAGAGAAAGGCTATGAACTGACGGCAGGTTGTTTTATCAATTCAGCAGTCAGAAAGACCGCCGCAGGGATTTATAAAGAGATATGCAACTTTTGTAAATCCAAAAAGGCAACGCCGCCAAATTGGGATAAGTGGGCAATGTCGGTACTGCTTACCAAGTACAACGCGGTCGGGCTACCAGCATCGGAACCGATAACGATTACATACCAACTGAACAAACGGTGTAAAAACCTGCCCGAAAAGGTATCGTTAACCTACTTTATAAAGGCTCTCGATATGCAAAAGCCATATCGGAAGATTATAGAGCGAGAACAACAAACCGAAGCAAATTTCAGCGGTTTTGCATTTTAGATATACAGCCCCCGTGCTTACGCACGAGGGCTTTTTCATCTAATAAGAGAGGGTGACATATTTCGGGAATTTCTTATTTATATACCCCTTGAAAATTGCGTCACTCCAATTTCTCTCTTTACATACACGCCGTAGGCGTTTATCAGAAATAGGCTATAATGTCTGTTTCTTTTGTAAAATATCTTCCCTGCATATCCATCCACTCCATACTAAAGCCCCCTCCCTTTGTCGAATGTAAAACCTTTTCATATTATGAAAACACTTGACAGGAGAGCGGCGGAAATTTTCCGCAGTATGTTAGCTCTGCAAACAACCAAAATCGACAACTCGGACGGCGCGTATATGCCCGTCTATCTTGAACTGATCGGCCGTATCGACAAGTACGACTTTTTCTCGCTGGCTCATTACGGACAACAGAACGGAGATGCCATGCGAGACCCCGAAATGCTATTTGCCCTGCACAAAGACACTCGGCAATTCATTCCCTATTACTATCGCAACGACTATTGCGGTATCGAGGAAAACAGCGTCAGATGGTCGGAAGATGGAATAGCGTTGAACCCTCGCTTGCAGGCCAGCCACACAACCTTTGCTAACCAATGGCTTCGTAACATAGCCGCTCAACAAGGAATCCTATGACAGCACAGCGATTGGTGGAGAACTGCGTACTGACGAATCAAACCGCGGTCGTGGATGAAATGCTGAACAGGCACTTATTACCTGAAGAATATATCTATCCCTTTGTGGGTGATGTCATGGAATGGTGGCTGATTGACGGTTGGCTGGCAGAACGTCTGAAACGGGAGGGAGAGGTTATTATCGACGAATACGGGTGCTGTTGGTGGGGAAGATTAGCCAGCGGACAGGCTATCTGTATGGACGACGTGATTAGAAAGATTGCAGGAGAGTAAAACTACAACCGTATTTCTATTTATTGGAACGCATAAATTACAGACATTAGGGGTATTGTAATCTCGACAAGATTTTACTACCCCTAATTTTTGTTTTCGTGCTGGCAGATTCTTGATAATTGAGGGTTGGAATGATTTGCAACTCAACATTAGAGGGAATATGTCGGCTTGTTCTTTATAACGGAATATCCCAACCAATGAAGAACTTTTTAGAATGTCAATCTTGATTTTCTGAAACTTTAATCCGAAATTTGAATCTACAATACCCCGCTTGAGTGTTGCGTATTGAGAAACATTTTCTAATTTTGTGGCATCGTCCCAATGGGCGGTAACATATTAGTTTAGTGAAAGTGTTTCGCTAATCCTTGAGTAGAAATCTGGAAAATTTCATTTGTGCAAGGAGAACGCAACGCTCATCACCGTGTATAGGCATATATCATTCTCGATATATTCTATTCGGTGTGGGGTATTGTTTATTTGCACATAGGTATTCCAGAACCTCTACTCAGATAAACGAACAACTCCACACTTTCTTTTTACATATAACCCACCGCAGTAGGAGTTGATACGGTAAAACGTGCGTCACTTGTTTTACTTAAATAAATCAGTATGAAAAAACTACTATCTCTTATGCTTTGCGGCTTGTTGCTGTTCAGTTGCAGCGATAAGTACGATGACAGCGCATTGCGCAATGATTTGAGCGACCTCGAAAATCGTGTGGCCAAGTTGGAAGAACTCTGCAAACAGATGAACACGAATATTTCATCGTTGCAGAAGATTGTAGACGCATTGCAGGATAATTTGTCGATTTCCAGAGTTGAACAAATATCCGATGGTTACATTATCCACTTTTCAGATGGTTCTACTGCTACAATTAAAAACGGCAAGGATAGCGGAACTATTCCTGTAATTGGCGTGAGAAAAGATACAGATGGTTGTTATTATTGGACGCTTGATGGTGAATGGCTAACCGATGAAAAGGGAAATAAAGTCAAAGCACAGGGTACAGACGGCAAGGACGGTGTTGATGGCGAGGATGGCAATGACGGTGTAGACGGAGAAGATGGTACGGATGGAACCAATGGCAAAGATGGCATTACGCCACAACTGAAAATAGAAAATGGACGATGGTTGCTTTCAATGGATGATGGAAAAACTTGGACTGATATAGGACAAGCAACGGGAGCAGATGGAAAAGATGGAGTAGACGGAACGGACGGAGAAGATGGTGTCGATGGTAAGGATGGCACAAACGGCATCTTCAAAAGCGTGACGGAAGACGGCGCTAATGTCTATTTCACGATGGCCGACGATACGGTTATCACGATTCCCAAAAGCGATAATTCAAAGTTTGCAATTGCATTTGATACAACGGATATAGCCATTCTCAACGGAGGAGAGAGCAAAACAATCGCCTATACGATTACTGAAGCAACCGAAAATACGGTTGTCAAAGCCATTGCACAGGATGGATGGAAAGTCAAAGTAAATGCTACCTCTACGGATAAGGGAACGATTACGATTACAGCCCCTAATCCGATTGTAGAAAGCGAAATCCTTGTCTTTGCCAATGACGGTTCCTATCGTACCGTTATGGTGTCGTTGAATTGCATGCAGGGGCAAATCAATATAGCAGATAACTCTGTTGATGCGACTCCCGCTGGAGGCACACAGGAAATCAAACTGACAACGAATTTGGACTACACCGTAGAGATTCCCGAAGATGCCCAATCGTGGTTATCGCTGTCCCCTGAAACACGAGCCTTGCGGGAAGATACTATTGCTTTCAATATTTCAGCTAACGAGGGAATACAGCGTTTTGCTACGGTAGCATTGAAAGACGAACAAGGCAATATTTTACAAACGATTATTTTCCGACAGTTGGGAACGTGTACCGAAATTCATGTCGAAACGAAAGGTGAACTGGAAAATGTGTTGGCTGGTTATGATTATGCCAATATCGAATCGTTGAAGATTACAGGCGTGCTGAACGATGTCGATTTTCTGTTTATCTATCGTATGATGCCCAATTTGAAAGACCTCGATATTGCAGAGGTAAATATTACGGCATTGCCGACACAGGCATTTTATAAATCTACAAATGTTGAAAATCTGATTCTTCCCAATACATTAGTAACGATTGGGGAATCTATGTTTTATCAAAGCAAACTGAAAACCGTTGTAATTCCTGCAAATGTAACAACTATCGGTGGATCAGCATTCGAAAACTGTTCATCATTAGCAACCGTAACCTTTGAGAAAGGTTCTCAACTGAAAACTATCGCTGGTGGTTATTATGGCGCTTTTTCGGATTGCAAAACATTAAAAGCCATTGAAATCCCTGCAAGTGTAGAAACGATTGAAGCATCGGCATTCTATGGTTGTTCCTCTCTGACAACCGTAACTTTTGAGAAAGGTTCTCAACTGAAAACTATCGGTGGTGGTCATTATTCTGGCGCCTTTTATGGTTGTACAGCATTAACCTCTATCGAGATTCCAGCAAGTGTAGAAACAATTGAAGCAACGGCATTCAAGGGTTGTTCTAAATTAGCAACAGTAACCTTTGAGAAAGGTTCTCAACTGAAAACTATCGCTGGTGGTTATTCTTCTGGTGGTTCTTCTTATGGTGCTTTCTCGGATTGTACGGCATTGACCTCCATTGAAATCCCTGCAAGCGTGGAAACAATTGAAGCCACAGCATTCAAAAGCTGCTCTTCTTTGACAACCGTAACCTTTGAAAAAGGTTCTCAACTGAAAACTATCGGTGGTGGTTATTCTTCTGATTATTATTATGGCGCTTTTTCGGATTGCAAAACATTAAAAGCCATTGAAATCCCTGCAAGTGTAGAAACGATTGAAGCATCGGCATTCTATGGTTGTTCCTCTCTGACAACCGTAACTTTTGAGAAAGGTTCTCAACTGAAAACTATCGGTGGTGGTCATTATTCTGGCGCCTTTTATGGTTGTACAGCATTAACCTCTATCGAGATTCCAGCAAGTGTAGAAACAATTGAAGCAACGGCATTCAAGGGTTGTTCTAAATTAGCAACAGTAACCTTTGAGAAAGGTTCTCAACTGAAAACTATCGGTGGTGGTTATTATTCTAATTATAATTCTAATTGTAATCCTAATTCTTATTATGGTGCTTTCTCGGATTGTACTGCATTGACTTCTATTGAGATTCCTGCAAGTGTAGAGATGATTGAAGCAGCGGCATTTAAGGGTTGTTCTAAATTAGCAACAGTAACTTTTGAGAAAGGTTCTCAACTGAAAACTATCGGTGGTGGTTATTCTGGTCCTTATGGTCCTTCTTATTATCATGGTGCTTTCTGTCAATTGGAGAATCTAATGACCGTTGATATGTCTGCTTGTACACAGGTTGAGACAATCAATCAATACGCTTTTTATAAGGATTCTGAACTGCGATTATTCAAGATCGGCACGGAGATACCACCGACTTGCGGGTACAATGCTTTTGAGGGGATAAATCCATATTCTGTACTGAAAGTACCTTCAGGTTGTGCCAATGCCTATAAAGCCGCAACAGGATGGAAGAAATTTGCAAGCATTTCTGGATTAGATGAATAAATGTGAAACAATTATGATGTGTTTAGGAAATGCAAATCCATTAATTGCAGAATATATTACCCGATATAGACCGTCATTTCAAATAGAATATAAACGAATTACCACATATAAACCAGAGACACAAAAACCATTTCGACAGATTCCGAATGAAATATGGGTACAATGGGAACAAACGATAAAACGAAATTGCTGGAGGTTTCAGAAAGCAAAAACTTACGATGAAATTTATGATAAACTCTATCGTTTGAAGATTCGAGGAGTAGGAGATAAAACAATAAGAGCGACGGCTAATTATTTGGCAAATAAATTCAATATATCCCTTAATTCAAACAGCTCGCATTTGATGTCGAAAAGGGTGAAATCAATAATTCGAAAGAATGGATTGGATTTAGCAACCGTTTGCCGTGAGGATTTTATTGCGATAAATCCCTTATTCAAAGAACTGACGATGTTGGAAATCATAGATTTTATAACTCGATTCGCTGATAGACTGGAATAGTTTTATCTTAATATTGATTAGAGGACAGACTTGTGTCAAAGGGTTAACTTATAGACCCTCTGCACAAGTTTGTCCTTTCTTTTTTACTTGCATAAGTCACAAATTTTTCGTATATTTATATCATAATCAAAGATTTATTTAACAATACAAATTTTAGCTAAAATGAAAAGAAAAACACCGAGTGTTGATTGAAAAACAGGCACGGAGACTATCGACGATATTCAACTATCGTATATCTCCAAAGGCGTATCTTATGATAATGAACACGGTATTTGCCTGTTCGTGGGGCGTAGAACCGATGACCCCACACCACGAGAGTTCCACTATATCTTTGAACTCGATATAGACCCCACAAAAGATATGACCATCCGCTTTCAAAAACGAGGTCGTTATATGGCAGGATTCTCCTATCAACTGAATCCAAAAATCGTGGAGGAGGGGTATCTCGCCATTGTATTACCCAACATCGTAGATATTCCCAAATCAAACTGTATGCTCAATCTCTTTGAAGCCCATATCAAGAGCGATACGGTTGTATTCGACTATACAGCGACGGACGGAACACAAAAAGATTTCAAATTCCCGTTAGCTGGGTTTAAGGAGAAATATTTGGAACAATTTATATAAAGATAATCCTCGGCCATACGGTCGGGGATTTTTTATTTATAGAAATCAAAGCTACTGAAAATTGCTGAAAACAGGAAAGCGGCGGGAGGGGAAAATTTTGCGCCGTTTTTCTGGTCTAAAAATTAGTTTGCGACAATATTGATTATTATGTGTAGAGGTCGTCGAGGATGAAGCAGTCGACACGGTTACCCGTGAGCGAGCCTTCGCGCCCGACGGAGAGCAGTCCGCCGCGGCGGCCGATGACCTCCACTTCGTCGACCGTACGGATATAACCGGGCGGTTTCGCACCCTGTTTGATGGTCGTGGCGGGAAAAAGCGCGGCATATTCGCGCGATTCGACGATGCGCTGCACGCGGCGGTTGAATTTCGAAGCCAGCGCCCCGGAATAGGAGGCGATCGCAACGCGCAGGTCGGGATCAAGCCCCAGCACGTAGGCCGGAAGCAGTGTCGTCGCGCCGACGCTCTTGCCGTGCTGGGGAGGCATGGTGACGATCAGACGCCGGATGCGCCCGGCCGCAAAAGCCTCCAGCACACGGTAATACGCCCGGTGGAAGGGTTGCAGCTCGAGGAAGGGATAGACCGCCAGCGCGAATGCGCCGAACGAAGGGGGCACACCCGCGACGGAGGGAAGAGCCCCGGACGGCCCGGCTCCATCCGTGCAGACCGCCCCGTACCCGGACACGGCGGGCCGGCCGGCAATGGCACCTTGGGCGGGGGAAACAGGCCGGACGGACACAGCTGGAAGGCCGGGTGTGACGGGCTGACCGGAGGCGACGGAAATATCGCCGGGAACGGACTGATCGCAGGGAACCGATTGGGCGCAGGGAACGGAAGATCCCGAGGGATCGGGCTGACCGGAGAGTACAGACTGGACGCAGGAAAGGGGCTGGCCGGGCGCGGCGCGAAGGCCGGGGAAATCGGGATCGAGGATGGCGGCAGGTACGAAAACCTCTGCGGAAGGAATTTCCGCAGAGGCCGGGTCGGTTTTAACAGACATTGGTTTGATTTTTGAACCCTATGCGCGGCGCCGCGGCGGGAGGTTCGGAAGAAAATGCCGTTCCGGCGGCTGCGCCGGGCCCGGAGGGATGGCCGGAACGGATGAGGCGGATTACACGCAGCGCTTCAGCTCGGAGAAGTCGAAGTCGTTGAGCACTTCGCCCCCGGCTTGCGTGGTGTGGAATTCCCACCAGACGGGCACGAGATCCGTAACGGGGTGCTGCCCCCCTTCGGGCAGCGAAAGGCGGCCGCGGTAGACGATGACCGACGCCGTGAGGCGGCAGTCCGTATCGCCGAAGCGGAACGCGAGCGAACCCGAAAAATAGTTCCCGCCGTCGATGGCGTCCGACAACCGTGCCGCCGCCTCATGGTAAAGTTCAGGTGAAACCGAATACATAATTGATAATTAGCAAGATTTTTGCAAATAAATTTGCAGACAGAAATAAATTGTTTAACTTTGCAGGACAAAGATAAGTTCAAATATTGAATTTCCAAATAAAATATTCAATTTTTTAATATAAAATTTTCCGATCAAAAGCTATGAACGAACGGGTAAAACTGATACGGAAACAGTTGGGGATGACGCAAGAACAACTGGCACAGCGGCTTGGCATCGGCAAGGCGGCGCTCTCGATGATCGAGACCGGCAAGGCGGGGCTCTCGGCACGCAACCGGAACATCCTGGTTCAGGAATTGAACGTAAATCCCGAATGGCTCGAAAGCGGCAAGGGCAACATGTTCAACGCCGAACCCGACCTGACAGCTTACATGCACCGCACGGACAATTCGCTGCCGTTGCAGAGCGTGCCCCTCTACTCGATCGAGGGCACGGCGGGACTGGTACCGCTGTTCGCCGACCAGGCGCAGGCCAAACCCGTGAATTTCATCCACATTCCCAACCTGCCCAAATGCGACGGCGCCATATATATCGTAGGGGATTCGATGTACCCGCTACTCAAAAGCGGCGACATCGTACTCTACAAACAGCTGGGCGACATCAACGATATCTTCTGGGGCGACATGTATCTGCTGTCGATCGACATCGACGGCGAGGAGTACGTGACGGTGAAATACATTCAGAAATCCGACCGCGAGGGGTATGTGAAACTCGTGAGCCAGAACCCGCACCACGCAGACAAGGACGTGGCGATCAACCGCATAAGGGCAATCGCGCTGGTCAAGGCCAGCATCAGGATGAACTCGATCCGGTAGCGGCCCGGACAGGGCGCCCGTATGCCCGTATCTCCCGGGAAACGATCCCGGCGGCAGCGCCCCGATGTCCGCCGCAAACCCGCTGCCGGACATTGTACTGCAAAAACGGCACAGCTGAAGCGGGAAGGGCGGAACCCGCAGCCGGGAACCTGCCGCGAAAGAAGATGAACCGGCACCCTGATTCCGAAAAAATTTCCTATCTTTCGGAAAATAAAACCGCCTGACATGGAACTATCCGATAAAAAATTCGCGGTGCTGATCGACGCCGACAACATCTCGCACCGGAAAATCAAGGACATACTCGACGAAATCGCCAACTACGGCACGCCGACGATCAAGCGTATCTACGGCGATTTCACCGACCCGAAGTTCGCGGCATGGAAAAGCGTGCTGCTCGAGAATTCGATCACCCCGATCCAGCAATACGCCTACACGACAGGCAAGAACGCGACGGATTCGGCGCTGATAATCGACGCGATGGACATCCTGCACAAAGAGTCGGTCAACGGATTCTGCATCGTGTCGAGCGACAGCGACTACACCCGCCTGGCGAGCCGCATCCGCGAATCGGGACGGGAAGTACTCGGTTTCGGGGAGAAGAAGACCCCCAAGCCGTTCATCAAATCGTGCGACAAATTCATCTATGTCGAGATACTCGGGCAGCCCGCACCCGCCCCGGCTCCGGTATCGGCACCGGCACAAACAGCGGCAGCTGTGCCAGCAGCCAAAGCTGCGACGCCGAAAAAAACCGCGAAAAAACATCAGGGGCGCAATGCACCCGAAACAGACATGCCGGAGGCAGCCCCCGCAGAACCCGCCGCTGCGGAGAAAAAGGTAGCCCCGGCTCCGGATACGGCACAGCCCCAGCCGATCATCCGTCCGATCGACGACGATTTCAAGACACTGCTCGCAAACACGATCGAAGACGCCGCCGACGACAGCGGCTGGGCCTTCCTCGGCATCGTGGGCGGGGTGCTCACCAAGAAGATGCCGGACTTCGACCCCCGCAATTACGGGTACAAGAAACTGTCGCTGCTGGTAAAATCCCTTTCGAAAATAGTCGAAATCGAAGAGCGCCCGTCGGAAAATAAGGAGCTGAAACTCGTTTACGTCCGAAACCGTATCCGGTAGACGTCCAAGCCTGCCCGCCCCGGCAACCGAACCACGCAGGGATCACGGGCGCCCATGCAAAATACGCCGGACAGGCACCCCCGCAAGATTTTCCGGGCCACTATCCCTGCAGGATTTCCCGGCCGGATACGGCATAACAAACAGGTTACGGCAACGAGGCCGCTGCAACGCAATCTTGCAGCGGCCTTTCGCATAGCCCCCAATCCGGGTTGTGCGCCCGGCACAGGAGCTGCACGGGAACAGCGCAGGAGCAGCCGAAACAGCAGAAAGAACAACGGAAGAAACAGCGGAGGAAGCAACGGCAGAGAGAACGTCAGGAGGCGAATAACCTCGAAAAACCCGGAGCGGCACTTACAATCCGGAAGCAGCATTCGCAAAATTTTTTAATAACGCCACTACTGTCAAATCGCAATTAAAATTACAAAATCCGGTAACGATCAAGCAGCGAAACAAGCCTCTGAATGCGCAATTATCAGCAATGCGGAGGCACAAAGAGAAAAAACCGCCGGATTAGAGCCGCAAAAAAGTCATCCGCCGTGAACAATCTGACAATAAATTTATATATTTGTGATATTGTTTTCAAAACCCTACTAATCCGAAACAAGACATGGACAAAACCAATGTACGGGAGTTGCAGGATGTCGTGATCCGCTTTTCAGGCGACTCGGGCGACGGCATGCAGCTTACGGGCACGCTTTTCTCAGACACCTCGGCACTGCTCGGGAACGGGATCTCGACCTTCCCCGACTACCCTGCCGAAATCCGCGCGCCACAGGGTACCGTGGCGGGCGTATCTGGATTCCAGGTTCACTTCGGCAGCCACCGGGAGCTCAACCCCGGCGACTACTGCGACGTGCTGGTGGCGATGAACCCCGCAGCGCTCAAGGCCAACCGCAAATGGCTCAAACCGGGTGCGACGGTCATCATCGACGGCGATTCGATCACCGAAGACCACCTCAAAAAGGCGTGCTTCGCCACGCTCGACCCCATCGCCGAGCTGAAACTCGACGAGTACAACGTAGTAATCCCCGGCATCACCACGATGACGCGCGACGCGCTCCGGGAGACCGGCCTCGACAACAAGAGCGTGACCAAGTGCAAAAACATGTTCGCACTGGGTATCTGCTTCTACCTGTTCGACCGGCCGGAGGCTTACGCATTCAAATACATCGAAACCAAATTCGCAAAGAAGAACCCCGCCATAGCCGAAGCCAACAAGCTGGCCATCCAGGCGGGATACAACTACGCAGCCAATACGCACCAGTTCGCAAACACCTATACCGTAGCGCCCGCACCGCTCGAAAAGGGCACCTACCGCTCGATCAGCGGCAACGTCGCCACGGCATGGGGACTGTGCGCCGCAGCCGAAAAGGCCGGGTTGCCGCTCTTCTGCGGCTCGTACCCGATCACTCCGGCCACCGTAATCCTCGAAGAGCTGGCCAAGCGCAAAGACCTCGGGGTGAAGACCGTCCAGGCCGAAGACGAAATCGCGGGCATCTGCACCGCCATCGGCGCAGCCTTCGCCGGCAACTTCGCCGTGACGACCACCTCGGGCCCCGGCCTGTCGCTCAAGAGCGAGGCGCTGGGACTGGCCGTGATGACCGAGTTGCCGCTGGTGGTGGTCGACGTACAGCGCGGCGGCCCCTCGACGGGACTTCCGACCAAGACCGAGCAGAGCGATCTGGCGCAGGCGCTCTACGGCCGCAACGGCGAGTGCCCCGTGATCGTCGTGGCGGCATCGTCGCCCAGCGACTGCTTCCACTACGCATTCGAGGCCGGGCGCCTGGCCATGGAGCATATGACCCCCGTGATCCTGCTGACCGACGGGTTCATCGCCAACGGCTCGGAGCCGTGGCGCATCCCTGCGATGAAGGACTACCCTGCCATCACCCCGCCGATCGTGGACGAGGCCCCCGAAGGCGGTTTCATGCCCTACGTGCGCAACGAAAACCTGGCCCGCGGCTGGGCATTCCCCGGCAAGACGGGACTGGAACATCGTGTCGGCGGCCTTGAAAAGGACTGCGTAAAGGGTTGTATCTCGCACGACCCGTCGAACCACCAGAAAATGGTACGCACCCGCGCCGAAAAGGTGGCGAAAGCCGTCGACGACATCCCGGCACAGGCCGTATGGGGCGCCCCGGAAGGCGACCTGCTGGTGGTCGGCTGGGGAGGTACGCGCGGACACCTGCAAAACGCCGTCGACCAGATGCGCGCCGAAGGCAAGCGCGTTTCGCTGTGCCATTTCAACTACATCAACCCGCTGCCGCACGGCGTACGCGAGATATTCTCGAAATTCCGCAAGATCGTCGTCTGCGAGCTGAACGAAGGGCAGTTCGCCAACTATCTGCGCCAGAGTTTGCAGGAGTTCCGCTACGAACAGTACAACAAGTGCGAGGGCCTGCCCTTCACGGTTGCAGAGCTTTGCCAAAAATTCGAATCCTTATTGAAATAACGCCATGGCAGAATACAAATACACCCCCGCGGATTTCAAAAGCGACCAGGAGGTACGCTGGTGCCCCGGATGCGGCGACCACGCCATCCTCAGCGCCGTACAGCGCGCGCTGCCCGAGATCGCCGACGCGACCGACACGCCGCACAATCTTTTCACGTTCGTGTCGGGCATCGGCTGCTCGTCGCGGTTCATCTATTACATGAAGACCTACGGGTTCCATTCGGTGCACGGCCGCGCCAACGCCGTGGCCACGGGCGTCAAGGTCGCCAACCCGCGCCTCAGCGTCTGGGTCACCACGGGCGACGGCGACTCGCTGGCCATCGGCGGCAACCACTTCATACACGCCATCCGCCGCAATGTCGACCTGAACGTCATACTCTTCAACAACGAGATCTACGGCCTCACCAAGGGGCAGTACTCCCCCACCTCGAAGCTGGGCAAGATCACCAAGACCTCGCCCTACGGCACGGTCGAAAAGCCGTTCAACCCCGGCGAACTGGTGATCGGCGCCAAAGGCACGTTCTTCGCCCGCTCGGTCGACATGGAGGTGCAGCTTTCGAAGGAGTGCATGGTGGCCGCTGCGATGCACAAAGGCATGTCGGTGATCGAAGTACTGCAAAACTGCGTGATTTTCAACGACAAGACCCACGCTGCATTCGCCGCCGACAAGGCTACGCGCGCCGAACGTACGATCACGCTGCGCCACGGCGGGAAAATGCTGTTCGGGGCCAACATGGAGAAGGGAATCGTCTTCGAGGACATGAAGCTCAAGGTCGTGACCGTCGGCCAGGACGGCTACACGCTGGACGATGTGCTGACGCACGACGCCCACGAGCGCGACACGACGCTGCACTCGATGCTGGCGGCGATGAAATATCCCGAATACCCCGTTGCCCTGGGCGTGATCCGCGCCGTCGAGGACGCCACGGTTTACGACCGCGAGGTGGCCCGGCAGGTCGAGAAGGTCAAGGCACAGAGCAAGATCCGCTCGGTGGACGAGCTGCTGCATTCGGGCGCCACGTGGGAAATCGAATAACTTAACAGGCACGACACTGATCCGGGAGGCATCCCGGCATACGGGAAAGCCGGCGCTCGAAGCGCCGGCTTTTTCCTTGGGGCGGGACAAACAAACGGCACCCCGGAGGAAGGATTGCCCGGCGGCCTCCAGTATGCCCCCGCCTGCCGGTACGAAAGCCCCCCGGACAGCGGAGATGCTTGCGAAAATGCGGAAACAGCCTTATAATCCGCATGGCGGACAAAAAAACGATACCGGACGCCCCGCCCTCCCCCCCCCTCCGAACGGCAGCAATGGTAATCCTGCGGTCGATTTTTTCCGGCCGCTATTTGGAAATAAAAAAATTTCCGTTATCTTTGCACCCACAACGGGGGATTAGCTCAGTTGGCTAGAGCGCTTGCATGGCATGCAAGAGGTCACCAGTTCGACCCTGGTATTCTCCACAACCCCGGTAAGGATGGACACAAGTCCATCCTTATTTTTTTATCGGAATCCGTCCCCTGCATCCACAAATATCCCCCTCTATCATCCTGCAGCGACCGGGCGCAGACTGGGCGCGGCACCATCCGGATACGGACAAAACCGCGAGCAGGCTCGGCCCGGGCAAAAAAAACGGCAATCGGCCGCAAAAAAAACGCAATCACCAGTAATACAGGACAATGACAGGCAACGAACGAGGCTTTTGAAAAAAATATCCGCCCTGTACCGACATTATCGGGAACATAGATTTTGACAATTCGGATATTTTACGTTTATTTGCATGAACATATTGACAAATATAAGAACATATACAAGACACAAAAGTGAACATAGCGGGTCGAACAGGGTAAAGATTCCCCTCAGGAATGACTCAGGGGAAAGCCCCCCGGGAAAGGCCTGCGCCGATGCCCGCAGCAAACCGCCCTACGCGCCATGCTATACGCCGATCCCGGCACGGCTATAATCCGGGGATAACACAAAAGCCCGAACGATATGAAATTACAACTCGACCCGAACTCTTCCAAACCGCTGCACCAGCAGGCCGAGGATCTGCTGCGACAGATGATCCAGCAGGAAGAGTACCGCAAAGGCAAACTGCTTCCCAACGAGGTGGAGCTATCCAAAGAACTGAACATCTCGCGCAACACCCTGCGGCAGGCCATCAACCGGCTGGTGTTCGAAGGGCTGCTCATCCGCAAGAAAGGATACGGGACGACCGTGGCGCCCCAGAACGTGATGAGCAACGCCCGCAACTGGATGAGTTTTTCGCAGGAGATGCACGCACAGGGCATGGTCGTGCAGAATTTCGAACTGCACATCAGCCGCAAGACGCCGCCCGCCGAGGCTTCCGAGTTTCTCAATGCCCCGGAAGGAGCCAGGCTGCTGTGCCTGGAGCGCCTGCGCGGACGTCCGAACCTGCCGTTCGTCTATTTCATCTCCTATTTCAACCCCGCGATCCCGATGACCGGGGAAGAAGACATGGCACTCCCGCTCTACGAAAACCTCCGGAAGAATTACGGCATCGTCGTCAAGACCTCGCGCGAGATGGTATATGCCCGCAGCGCAAACGCGGAGCTGGCCGAAAAGCTCGACATCAACGAAGGGGAGCCGATCCTCGTCCGCAAACGCTTCGTGCTCGACGTAAACGACACCCCGGTGGAATATAACATCGGCTATTACCGCGCCGACAGCTTCACCTACTCGATCGAATTCATCAACGGCTGACAAACACCACAACCCAAATGAACAAGTCACTCCACAAATTACTGCCCGTCCTGTTCGGTTTCTTCGTCATGGGCTTCTGCGACGTGGTCGGTATCTCGACCAGCTATGTCCAGCAAGATTTCGGGCTCAGCGAGACCCTCGCCGGATTCATCCCCTCGATGGTTTTCATCTGGTTCCTGCTGCTTTCGATTCCGGCGGCCCTCGCCATGAACCGCCTCGGCCGCAAGAACATGGTACAGATCAGCAACGGCATCACGGCCATTGGTATGCTGATCCCGTTCGTACACTACAACCTTGCCACGTGCATGACGGCATTCGTGCTGCTGGGCATCGGCAATACGATCCTCCAAGTGTCGCTCAACCCGCTGCTCACCAACGTGGTCAAGGGGGACGCGCTGACCAGTTCGCTGACCGCAGGCCAGGTCGTCAAGGCGGTCTCGTCGTTCTGCGGCCCCTTCATCGCCGCATTCGCCGCCGGCACGCTGGGCAACTGGCAATACCTCTTCCCGATCTTCGCGCTCATCACGCTGCTCTCGGCCGCATGGCTCATGTGCACCCCCATCCGCGAAGAGGCCGAAGCGCCGCAGGCCTCGCCTGTCGGTGCGACGTTCGCCCTGCTGAAAGACCGCACGGTACTCCTCCTCTTCCTCGGGATCGTCTTCGTCGTCGGCGTCGACGTGGGGATGAATACCGTAGCGCCCAAGCTGCTGATCGAACGCGGCGGTTACCCCGTCGAGCAGGCCGGACTCGGGTCGAGCGTTTACTTCGTCTGCCGCACGGTCGGTGCGCTGATCGGTTCGATCCTGCTGGTGCGCATGAACGACGTGCGTTATTTCCGCATCCACATCTTCGCGGCCATCGCCGCCATGGCCGTCCTCTACTTCGTACAGGGTACCGTGGGAATGCTGGCGCTGGTCGGACTGATCGGCTTCGCCTGCTCGAGCATCTTCTCGGTGATCTACTCGACGGCGCTGAAATGCCATCCGGAAAAAGCCAACGAGATTTCGGGGCTGATGATCACAGGGGTCTGCGGCGGCGCCGTCATCCCGCCCCTGATGGGCTTCACGACCGACCTCCTGGGCAGCCAGACCGGTTCGCTGCTGGTCATTTCGGCCTGTATGCTCTACCTGGCAGGCAGCGCCCTCGCCCTGCGCAGGTTCGCCGCGAAATAGACGGACGCCACGCACCTCATGTATATACATTAAACAGAAAACCATATAACCCAAAGGCGGCCGCAACGGCCGCCGGCAAACATCAACGATGAAAAAACACCTGCACAAACTGATCCTCTTCTCCGCGACGGCCTGCCTGTCGGCATGCACGGCTCAGGAGCCGCTGACGGACTACGTCGACCCGCGCATCGGCACCGCACATTCGCGGTGGTTCTTCTTCACCCCGGCGGCCGTACCGTTCGGCATGGCCAAACTGGCTCCGACGACCGACGGCCACCTGGGGAATCCCAACGGCTGGGAAGCCGTGGGCTACGACTCACGCCACACCTCGATCGAGGGCTTCGCCAACTTCCACGAGTTCCAGGTCGGCGGCGTGGTGGTGGCTCCGACGGTCGGCGAACTTCAGACCGTACCCGGGCCGCTCGACAACCCCGACGCGGGCTACCGTTCGCGCTTCGACAAGAAGGACGAGGTGGCGCGCCCCGGCTACTACTCCGTGCTGCTGAAGGATTACGGCGTCAAGGCCGAGCTGACAGCCACCGAACGGGTCGGATTCCACCGCTATACCTTCCCGGCGACGGAGGAGGCGAACCTGATCTTCAACATCGGGACGCGCATGGGCGAAAGCGGCCCGGTGCGCGACGCGTCGGTGACCTACACCGACGACGGACGTATCGAGGGCTGGGTGGTGACCGAGCCCGCCTATGTCGACATTTACCAGAAAGGCGCCACGGTGACAATGTATTTCAGCGCCGTACTCGACGCCGAGCCTGCGGCCTGGGGCGCGTTCAGCGGCGAGCAAACCTTCGCGGGGGAGCGCAGCCGCACAGGCGTCGGAGCAGGGCTCTACCTGCGTTTCGACACCCGCGAGCGTCAGCAGGTGGGGCTGAAGATCGGCCTGTCGTACACGTCGGTGGAGAACGCGCGGCTGAACCTCGAAAAGGAGGCCGCCAGGAAAGATTTCGACCGGGTGCGCCGCGAGGCGAACGACACGTGGGAAGAGGCGCTAGGCCGGCTTCGCGTCGAGGGCGGCCTGCACGATGACCGCGTGAAGTTCTACACGGGGCTGTTCCACGCCCTGCTGGGGCGCGGCCTGGCCAGCGACGTGAACGGGGCCTACCCCGCCAACGACGGCACGGTCGGGCAGATTGCGCTCGACGGCGCTGGCAAGCCGGAACACCACTATTACAATACCGATGCGATCTGGGGCGCCTACTGGAACCTCACGCAGCTGTGGAGCATCGCCTATCCCGAATACTATGCCGACTGGGTGGCGAGCCAGCTGCTGGTCTACAAGGACGCCGGATGGCTCGGCGACGGCATCGCATGCAGCAAGTACGTCTCGGGCGTAGGCACCAACTTCACGGGGCTCGCCATTGCCGCGGCCTACAACTGCGGCATCCGCAACTTCGACGTGGCGCTGGGCTACCAGGCCGCCCGCAAGAACGAGCTGGGCAGCGAAGGCCGCCCGGCCGGCGCGGGCAAACTGGACGTGGGAAAATTCGTCAGTCAGGGCTATTCGCCCTACCTGCCCGAACTGGGCATGCAGACCACGCCCGACGGCTCGGGATTCGCGGCATCGCATACGCTCGAATACTCGTTCAGCGCCTATGCCGTCGCACAGATGGCCCGCCAGTTGGGCCATGAGGCCGATTACGAGCAGCTCAAGAAGCTCTCGGGCGGGTGGGAGCTGCTTTTCGACCCCGAAACCAAGTACATCCGGCCGCGGGATCGCAGCGGTGAATTCATCGCCGACTTCGACCCCTATGCGGCATGGGCCGGATTCCAGGAGGGCAATGCCGTGCAGTACACCTACTACGTGCCCCACGACATCGACCGGCTGGTCGAGATGGTCGGCCGCGAGGAGTTCAACAACCGCCTCGACAGCACGTTCCTCATCTCGCGCGAGAGCGTCTTCGGCGGCGGCAAGACGATCAATGCCTTTGCGGGAGTCCATGCCTATTACAACCACGGCAACCAACCGAACCTCCACATCTCGGCGCTGTTCAACTTCTCGGGCAAACCGTGGCTCTCGCAGAAATGGATGCGCACGATCTGCAACGAATTCTACGGCACGGAGGAGATCCACGGCTACGGCTACGGGCAGGACGAAGACCAGGGACAGCTGGGGGCATGGTACGTCATGGCCTCGATGGGGCTCTTCGACGCGAAGGGGCTCACCGCCCCCGACCCGACGTTCCAGATCGGCAGCCCCCTGTTCGACAAGGTGACGATCCGCCTCAACCCCGATTACTACACGGGCAAGGAGTTCGTGATCGAAACGACGGGCAACACGCCGGAGAATTACTATATCGGTTCGCTGGAACTGGACGGCAAACCCTTGCAGAGCGTACAGCTTCCCTTCGCCGAAGTGGTCGGCGGCGGCACGCTGCGGGTGAACCTCGCCGCGGAGCCCAACACCCAGCTGAACAAATAACTACGAAAAATATACCGTCATGGCACAATCGGCACATAATCGCTACGCCCTGGGCGTGGACATCGGCGGCAGCCATGTCTGCTCGGCGGTGGTAGACCTCGCCACGGGGCAACTGTGCGGGGAACCGCACACGGACAAAGTCGACGCGGCGGCCGGGGCCCGCACGATCGCCGGGGCCTGGGCCGCGAACATCCGGCGCACGGCCGCGGCATCGGGCATCGGATGCATCCGGTGCGCAGGCTTCGCCTTCCCCGGGCCGTTCGACTACGAGCGGGGCATTTCGCTGATCCGGGGCGTGCGGAAGTTCGAGCGCATCTACGGGCTCGACGTCGCGGCGACGCTCTACCCGCTGCTGCGGGAGTGCGGCACGGAGGAGTTCCGCTACGTCAACGACGCGGCGGCCTTCGCGCTGGGCGAATGCCTCGGCGGGGTCGCGGACGACGCCGAACGCGTAGTGGCGCTGACGCTCGGCACGGGCGTCGGGTCGGGCTTCGTGGCCGGCCGCAGGCTGGTGACCTCGGGCGACGAGGTGCCCGCCAACGGCTGGGTATACTGCCTGCCGTTCGAAGGGGGCATCGTCGATGAGGCCTTCTCGACCCGCTGGGTATGCGGCCGCTACCGGGAGCTGACCGGGCAGGAGATAAGCGGCGCACGCGAAGCTGCCGAACGCCATGCGGAAGACCCCGCGGCACGGCGCCTGTTCGACGAATACGGGGAGCGGCTGGCGGCATTCGCAGCCCCCGTGGCGGAACGCTTCCGCGCCGACATGCTGGTGCTCGGCGGGAATATCTCGCGGGCCTACCCGCTGTTCGGGCCAGCCATGGAACGCCGGCTCGAAGCCGACGGCCACCGGATCAGGATAGGGCTCCCGGCCCGGCCCGACCATGCCGCCCTGATCGGCGCAGCATCGTTATTCATATAACCAAACAATAGTCATGTCTCTTTTAAGGAAAACAACACAGAACCCACTTCCGGTATGCAAACCGGAAACCGGAAAAAACCAATACGACATCTACCCGACACATGACCTCGGGCCGGATAAGATTTTCTGCGACTACACGTCGCTGGCACGGCGGCTGGCCGGGCAGAAGCAGGTTGTCGTCGACGGCTATGTCGGCGTACGCTTCGACCTCTTCCGGCAGGAGCTGAACCGTGCGCTCACGCAGCTGGGCATCCGCCCCGTGTGGTGGAGCGTCGACGCGGCCCTGCGGCCGCAGGAGGAGATCGAACGCCTGGTCGCCCCCTATCTGGGCGGCGACGACCCGATCTTCGGCTTCCGCACCCCGCTGCGGCTGGAGGAGTTCTTCGACGGGGAAAAACTGCGGGCGATCGCACCCGACCCCGAGGCGGAGATGAACATACTCGTCGGCACCGGCGCCGCGCTGGCCGGCTGGCAGGGCGAGTTGGTCTATATCGACATCCCGAAGAACGAGATCCAGTTCCGCTCGCGTGCGGGCAGCATCGCCAACCTGGGGGCCACGCAGCCCGAGCCCCCGAAAAAGATGTACAAGCGATTCTATTTCGTCGACTGGGTCGTACTGAACCGCCACAAGAAGGAGCTGCTGCCCCGCATCGGCATAATCGTCGACGGGCAGCGCGAAGGGGAGATCACCTGGGCCGAGGGCACCGACCTGCGCCGCGGCCTGGAGCACCTCGCCGCAAACGGATTCCGCGTCCGGCCGTGGTTCGAACCCGGGGCGTGGGGAGGCCAATGGATCCGCGAACACATCGGCGCACTGCCCCACGACGTGCCCAATTACGCATGGTCGTTCGAGCTGATCGTACCGGAAAACGGGCTGATCTTCGGCAGCGGCGGCAAGATGCTCGAAGTGTCGTTCGACATGGTGATGTTCCAGGGCGGCGAGCAGGTCGTCGGCAGCGCGTGCTACGACGCATACGGCGACGAATTCCCGATCCGCATGGACTACCTCGACAACTTCGACGGCGGCAACCTTTCGATCCAGTGCCACCCGCAGCGGGAATATATCCGCAAGAATTTCGGCGAGGTACTGACTCAGGAGGAGACTTACTATATCCTCGACACGGCACCCGGGTCGGTCGTATACCTCGGGTTCAAAGAGGATATCGACCCTGCGAAGTTCGAACGGGCGCTGACCGAAAGCTTCGAAAAAGGCACGGAACTCGACGTGCCGCGCTACATCAACGCCGAACAGTCGGCGCGGCACGACCTGTTCCTCATACCGCCGGGCACGCTCCACAGCTCGGGACGCAACAACCTCGTGCTGGAGATCAGCACCACGCCTTACATCTTCACATTCAAGATGTACGACTGGCTGGCGCTCGACCTCGACGGGAAACCGCGCCCGCTGAACATCCGCCGCGCAATGGAGAACCTCTGCTTCGACCGCAAGGGCGAAACCGTGAAACGGGAGCTGGTGTCGCACCCCGCGCTGCTTGACAAGGGGGCGGACTGGGAACTGTGGCACCTGCCCACGCACCGCAACCACTCCTACGACGTGCACCGTTACAAGCTCAACACCTCGGTGGAGGTCGCAACGCAGGGAAAATGCCATGTCCTGAACCTGGTCGAGGGCGAAAGCGCCGAGGTCGAAACCGCGGGCGGCAGCCGCTTCCGTCTGAGCTATGCCGAAACGCTGGTAATTTCGGCGGCGGCAGGCTCCTACCGCATCGTCAACACCTCGGGGCGCGAGATCATGGTCGTGAAGGCTTTTATGAAATAACGGGTATATTCCCGGGCTGCGGGCCGGAACAGGAACCGGCGAGACGATATTATTCGTATATTCATGCAATACGAACCTTAACGTAAGCACATCGCGATGAAAAAAGAGCTGTTAACCCTGTTTTGCGTGGCGGGAATCTCGTTCCCGGCACTCGGCGGCACCTACAATATCGCCCCGAAAGCCCGCGCCACGGCATCGTCGTCGCTCAATGCCGACGGCGATGCCTCGAAAGTCAACGACGGCTACATCCGCCTCGACAATGCGGGCGAATGGGTATCGGCAGCGCAGATGCCCTACTGGCAGCAATTACCCTACCCCTGGATCCGGCTCGACTGGGACGAGGAGGTCACCCTCTCGCGCATCGTCCTCTACGACCGGCCGACGGGCGATGCGCATACGGCAGGCGGCGACCTCTTTTTCAGCGACGGCACACGTATCGGAGTAGTCGGGATCCCGGACAACGGGGAGCCCAAGGTCGTGGAATTCGCGCCCAAACGGGTCAGATGGGTGAAATTCGAGGTCAACGACGCCGTGGGTTCCCATGTCGGGCTCTCCGAGATCGAGGCATTCCCGCCCGCCGGGGCCGGAGGCGACTTCGTCTCGCAGGTCAACCCGTTCATCGAAACGACCAAGGGGCGCTATTTCTTCTTCATCACGGGCAACCAGCCGTTCGGCATGATCGGCGCCGCACCGCTGACCCGCAACCGCAACCAGTACGGCGGGGGCTACAACTACAATTCGACCGAGGTGCTCGGCTTCCCGCAGATACACAACTGGGTGCTGGCCGGGCTTACGCTCATGCCGACGACCGGCAACGTCGATCCCACCCTCGGCGAAGGGCACTGGAAATCGCACTTCCGGCACGAGGGCGAAATCGCCCAGCCGGGTTACCACCGCCTCTTCCTGGAGGATTACGGCATCTGGGTCGAGCAGACGGCCACTGACCGCACGGGGTTCTACCGCCTGACCTTCACCCGCGACGCCGAAGCCGGCATACTCCTGAACCTGGGCGGTTACCTGGCGTCGACGACCATGTGCAACGCCCGCGTGCGGCGGGTCGGGGAGCACGAAATCGAGGGCAGCTTCGACACCTACGGCCGCCACTGGGGCGACCCCGAGAACGTCAGGGTTTACTTCGTCGTCCGTTTCGACCGGCCGTTCGACCGGCTCGACGGATGGGCAGGCACACGCCGTTATTCCGGAATAGACTCGCTCGAAGGCTCCTCCGAAATCACCAGGCGCCACCCGCGCGAAGCACTGAGTTACCTGGACTCCCCCACATCGGGCGTCGCGGCATATTACGGCGTCCGTACGGGCGACCGCATCCATGTCCGCACGGTCGTATCGTACGTCAGTACGGAAAATGCACGGGAGAACCTCACGCATGACGCCACGACCTGGGACTTCGACGCCGTGCGCCGCGCGGCACAGGACGAATGGAACGAATGGCTGGGACGCATCGAGGTAAAAGGCGGCACGCAGCAACAACGGACAAAATTCTACACCGACCTGTGGCATGTCCTGCTGGGCCGCCACAAGATCGACGACGTGAACGGCGAATACCCCGACCTGACGGACGGCCAGCGCGCAGGTTCGTTCACGCGCGACATCCGGGTCAAGACCCGCACGCTCCCGCGCGATGCGGCAGGCCGCGTCGTGCATCACATGTATAATTCCGACGCCTTCTGGCTCACGCAGTGGAACCTCAACGTCCTGTGGGGGCTGGGATGGCCCGAAATGCCCGACGAAATGTCGGCCTCGCTCATCCGCTATGCCGACAACGGCGGGCTGATTCCCCGGGGGCCCTGCGCCGGAGGGTATACCTACATCATGTCCGGATGTCCGGCCACGCCACTCATCGTCTCGGCCTATAACAAAGGGCTGATGCGCAAATGCGACCCGATGCACGCTTTCCGGACGATGCAACGCAACCATATGCCGGGCGGCATGCAGGGAATCGGGGAATTTTACCTCGAACACGGCTACCAGCCGAAAAACGCCGGGATGACGATCGAGTCGAACTTCCAGGATTGGGCGCTCGCACAAATGGCCGTGCGTCTGGGGCTGGAGGATGAAGCCGCCTACTTCGGCAACCGATCCCACGGATGGCGCAAGCTATACCGCCCCGACCAGCAGTTGCTCTTCCCCAAGGACGAACAGGGCCAATGGCTGCACGACGATCCGCTCAGGGGCACCGGCTGGATCGAGGCCAATGCCTGGCAGGCCACCTGGGGCGTTTCGCACGAACTACCGGCCCTCGCAACGCTCATGGGCGGTTATGACAAATTCTGCGAGAAGCTCAATTATGCATTCGAGCAGGCCGCACCGCAGGATTTCGTGTTCGGCTACGGACAAGGCTACGTCAGCTACGCCAACCAGCCCGGATGCTCCAATGCACACGTATTCAGCTGGGGCGGGAAACCCTGGCTCACGCAATACTGGGTTCGCCGGGTGAACGAACAGGCTTACGGGGGCACCACGCCCGACCGGGGGTATGGCGGGCACGACGAAGACCAGGGACAAATGGGCGGCGTGAGCGCACTGATGTCGATCGGGTTGTTCAGTACGCGGGGCACGGCCGCTGCCCGCCCCGTATACGAGATCACCTCGCCGGTCTTCGACGAGGTGTCGATCCGTCTCGACAAGCGTTATTACCCGGCCGACCGTTCCGACCGGTTCGTCATCCGCACCTACGGCAATTCGGACAAGAACTGTTATATCCAACGCTCACGCCTCAACGGCCGGGTGCTCAACAACTTCTGGTTCCCTCACGAAGAATTCGCACGCGGCGGCCTGCTCGAGCTATGGCTGGGGCCCAAGCCCAACACTCGCTGGGGAACCGGGAAACTCCCCGAATAGCGGCAGGCATATTCCCCATCGGCGGCGCATCCGGACAACGGATGCGCCGTTACTTTTTCGGGGCGTCCCCGCCCGGGGAGGGGGGGGGGCGGGAACAACGCGAAAAAGCCGGGAGCAACAGGAAGAGGCAGGAACAGCAGGAAGGAGCCGGGAACAATGCGGGTGCCGCAATGCCAGAAATGCCAGACAACGCCGCCCGCCACGCGAACCGGCAGGCGGGGGCAACCTGCCGGACAGACGACAGGCGACGGGCAGCAGGCGACGGGCAGCGGGCGACGGGCAGGCGGCAGCATCGCGCTTAAAGGAAGATTTCATGTACATACAAACAGCGACTATCGGGCGCCGGAGCTCTGGCACAGCAACGGCCTCCGGCAGAGGGAATCAGGGAACGATCCGGAACCGGCTCCGCCCCGTTCCGGCAAAAAACATGCAGGCAAACAGGTATTATCCACAGAGATACCGAGAATCCACCGGAAAAGGGATATCCGGCGGCCGTTGACAAATTATCATTAAAAAAGAGCCGAAAAAAGTTGCATTTTAAAAATCTATGTATAAATTTGCAGTAGGCATTAATGTTCATACATTATTAAAAATGTTCAAATATTAATCGTCCAACCCAAACCACACTAACCTAAACTACTGAACCATGCAACGTTTCTATCCAATCATCCAGGCCGGCCGGCGTCCCCGGCACAGGCTATCGGGCATTATGAGAGGCGGTTTTGTCCTGGTGCTGTCGGCCCTGATGTTGCCGGCGGCGGCAAATGCGACCGCAGAAAGTTCCGTAACAGTAACCATCAGCCCCCAGGATACAAGGGGGGGGGGGAATTCGGCGTACGGTATCCGGTATCGTCGAGGACACGCACGGGGCAGCCGTTGCAGGCGCTTCGGTCGTAATAAAAGGATCGTCCCGCGGCACGCTGACCGACAACGCGGGACACTATGCACTCGAAGGGGTGGAAGACGGTGACCTGCTGGAAATATCGTTCCTCGGTATGCTGCCGCAGACCGTCAAGGTAGGAGCCGGGCGCACTTCGGTGGACGTAGTCCTGTCGGAGGACATGATCGGACTGGAGGATGTCGTCGTGACCGGCTATACGACGATGAAACGCAAGGACATCACAGGTTCCGTCAGCTCGATCTCGGCAGACCGTATCGAGCGTATCCCCGCCTACAACATCACCACGGCATTGACCGGCATCGCCGGGATCCGAATGGACGGGGGTTCGATCCGCATACGCGGCACCCGCTCGCGCAATGCCAGCAACGACCCGCTGATCGTCCTCGACGGCATTCCCTACGACGAAACGCTGGCCTCGATCAACCCCGGGGACATCGAGTCGATCGACGTGCTGAAAGACGCGTCCTCGACGGCCATCTACGGCGCCCGCGGCGCCAACGGCGTTATCCTGATTACGACCAAACAGGCCAGACAGGGCAAGACGACGGTAACCTACGACGGGTTCGTGGGTGCAGGCGTCAACAACTGGGGGTCGCTCGACGTAATGGACGCCGACGAATACATCGCATTTCAGCGCGAGGCGAGCCGCGCGGCAGGCACCTGGCACAGCGAAGCCGACGACGCAAAGGCGTTTTTCGGGATCGAACTGGCCAACATGGGCAAGGTCGACAATGACTGGATGGGAAAGTATTTCAACAAGAAACGCCTGTGGACAAGCCACTCGCTGACCATTTCGGCGGCAACGGACAAAAGCGCCTACAAAATCGCATTCAACTACAAGAACGAAGACAGCCGCTACAAAAACGCGGGGCACGACCACTTTTACCTGACCGCAGACCTCTCGCACAAGGTGCTGCCGTTCCTCAAGGTAGGACTTTCGAGCCGCGCATACTACATCGTCAAGAACGACAAGCCGGATATGTTCAACCAGTTCCTGCACATGTCCCCGCTCACGCAGACCCGCAACGAGGACGGCAGCTACAACGTCTACCCCTTCGGCGACCCGTTCGTGAAGAACCCCTACATGAACGAGAGCGACGACGTATATAAGGACAAGACCGAGGAGTGGAAACTCTTCCTGCGCTTCTTCGCCCAGATCGACCTGGCGAAGGGGCTCACGTTCAATACCAACTTCGCATACAGCCCCGCCTTCTCGTCGCGCGGCTATTACTACGACAACCGCTCGGTATCGTATACCGACGAGCGCAACGTGGCCTCCATGCACAACAACCGCAAGGCCAACTGGGTCTGGAACAACGTGCTCAACTACAAACGTCAATTCGGCAGGCACAATATCGACCTGACGGCCGTCTATGAAATGCAGAACCGCCAGACGGTCAATGCCTCGATGTCGGGCAAAGACCAGGAATCGCCCGCCTACCTGTGGTACAACATGGGGCGCCTGACCGATTCGAAAAGCCTGTCCTCGGGCTTCGTCCGCAGCCAGATGGTTTCGGTCGTCGGGCGCGTGCAATACTCCTACGACGACCGGTACATCATCACCGCGTCGTTCCGCGAGGACGGTGCGTCGCAGCTCTCGCCGGGGCATAAATGGGCCTTCTTCCCTTCGGGGGCCATCGCGTGGCGCATTTCGGAAGAGCCCTTCCTCAAGGACGTGGAATGGATTTCGAACCTCAAGCTGCGCGCCTCGTACGGCATGACGGGCAATTACTCGATCGCGGCCTATGCCACGGCAGGTACGCTGCACGGCAAATACGCCAATTTCAACGGCGGTGAGCTGCACCGCCCGGGGCTGGAACCCGAAACCCGCCCGACGCCCGACCTGGAGTGGGAGCGCAACAAGATGCTCGACATCGGCCTCGACTTCGGGTTCCTCAAGGGACGTATCCACGGCACGATCGACTATTACGATTCGAAGAGCTACGACCTGCTCTACCTCAAGGTGCTGCCCTATACTTCGGGCTTCAACCGGGCGTGGACGAACATCGGCGACACCCGCAACCGCGGCTGGGAGGTAAGCCTCTCGACCGTCCCCGTGGAAACGAAGGACTTCCACCTGGGGGTGAACCTCTCGTATTACCGCAACAAGGAGGAGCTGGTACGCCTGCAGGATCCCAAGATGAAGGAAGACATCAACAACGGCCTGTTCGTAGGCTATCCGGTCAACGGCGTACACTATAATTACAAACAGGTAGGCATCTGGCAGGAAAACGAAGCCGACCTGGCTGCGATCTACGGACAGAAACCCGGCGAGGTCAAGGTCGCCGACCTGGACGGCAACGGCAAGATCGACGGCAACGACCGCACGATCCTCGGCACGACACGCCCCGACTGGGTCGGCGGGCTGCAGATCAATGCGGAGTGGAAGAACATCGACTTCTCGGTCGACGTATACGGCGAGTTCGGCTCGCTGGCCCACGACGGCCGCAGCACGAGCGAATGGGCGAACCAGCTCGGGCGCTGGAACACCTACAAGATCGACTACTGGACGCCCGAAAGACCCTCCGACCGACATCCACGCCCGGTCGAAGGACAGTCGATCAAATACCTCGACGCCACGGGCTACTACAAGAACAGCTACGTAAACATCCGCAACATCACGCTCGGCTACACCCTGCCCCGGGCATGGATGGGGCGCGTGGTGAAGAAGACGCGCTTCTATGTGACCATGAACACCCCGTGGCGTTACAGCCAGTTCCAGAACACGGGCGGCATCTCGTGGTGGGAGTCGTTCTATATCTTCGGCGCGAATGTCCAGTTCTAACTTAAAAATTCGAAAACCAGACCATGAAAAAGATATTCATCCTGTTTGCGGCGGCACTTACGATAGGGCTGACCGGATGCCAGAGCTTCCTCGAAGAAGAAACCTACGGGTCGACGACCGAGATATTCAAGGAGGAAAACGGCATCAAGGCGCTGGTATACCAGAGCTACACCAAGATCAACAACCTCTACGGCGGCGACGGACAGTGGCCGCTGATGACCGAGCTGGGGACGGACATCTACCTGCGCGGCAAGAACCAGGGCGATGTGGGCCTGTGCGACTACTACGGGCTCGACGCCACCAACGGCAATGTGGCATGGCTGTGGAACCACTGCTACAAGGCGCTGTTCAACATCAACCTGTTCTTCGAAACGATCGACCAGACGCCCTTTGCCGACGAGGACGAAAAGAGCCAGTTCAAAGCGGAGATGTATGTCATGCGGGCTCTGTTCCTGTGGATCGTCACCGAGACGTGGGGCGACAGCTACCTGCCGATGACAACCGACGAGACCGAGGGCACCGAAGCCCGCCGTTCGCCCCGCGCGAAGTTCTACGAAGAGATCATCGGCGCACTCGAGGCAGCCATCGGGCTATTCCCCGACACGCGCACCACGGAATCGGGGCGCATCGACATGCCCGCAGCCAAGGCGCTGCTCGCACGCATGTACCTCTACAACGAACAGTGGGACGAGGCCGCCGACATGGCATCGCAGGTGATCGGCCACTACGGGCTGGAGCTCTGCCCCTCGCTCAAAGACCTGTGGGCCGACGACAAAACCAACAACGAATTCATCTGGACGACGGAATTCACCGAGGACGACGCCTTCCGCCAGGCCAACGGCTACTGGTCGTGGTATGCCATGTATATCGACCGTTTCCCGGGCGTGCAGACCATGCTCAAATGGACGGGCTACGGCGGCTGCCAGGCGATCCCCTCGACCTACTTCATGGATCTGTTCGACCGCGACGCCGACAAACGCTGGAGCGACCTGCACCAATGGGTATGGTATTACAACGACCCGGCCGACGACCGTTCGGCATTCCCGCTCAACCAGTGGCGCGAATACATCGACACGGCACTCTACCTCTGTCCCGACGTACTGCCCGTCGAGGAACACAAGCGCATGGAAAAGACCTTCACGGTATTCGACCGCAACGACATGTTCGACGCCGACGGCATCCCGCAGGATCGCTGGACGTTCATCGGCATGACCAAGTTCTACGACCACACCCGGCCAGGCAACATGTCGGAGCTGTCGGATCGCAGCTACCCCGTGATCCGGCTGGGCGAACTCTACCTGATCCGTGCCGAGGCGCGTATCCGGAGCACGACGAACCAGGATCTGAAGGGCGCCGCCGAGGATATTACCGAACTGCGCAAACGCGCCGTCAACCACGAAAAGCCCGAATACGAAGAGGCCATGAAGGTCACCGAGGAGGACATGACGCTCGATTTCATCCTCGAGGAACGCGCCCGCGAGCTCTTCGGCGAGTGGCAGCGGCGGCTCGACCTGAAACGCTTCGGCAGGCTCATCGACCAGGTGAGGATCTACAACCCCGACGCAAAGGACAACATCAAGGAGTACCACGTCGTACGCCCCATCCCGCAGACGCAGTTCGACGGTATGCCCGACTGGACGACCCTGGGACAAAACGAAGGATATTAAACACCTAACGCAGTAAAACGACCATGAAAACCATACTGAAAAAATTCGCGACCTTCCTCTGCGCGGCACTGGTATTGTGCGCATGCAGCGACGATGACTATTCCGAAGCGCACCAGTCACTCATGGCGCTGATCCGCCAGGCGGAATCGCTCGTCGAAGAGTCGACGGAAGGGATCGAAGAGGGCGACACGGCCCCCGGATCGAAGAAGGCATTGCAGGCCCGCATCGACCAGGCCTATTACATCATGAACAACACCTCGCGGGACGAAGGCTACCGGAACGCCTGCAAACAGCTCGAAGAAGCGATAAAAGCCTTCCGGGAGAACATCGTCAAGGCCGGAATCCCCTATTTCAACGCCGGGTCGAAGATGAACCTCGGGCCCGCAGGCGACTGGGATCTCACGGAAGAGCTGACTTGGGAGATGAAAATACGTTTCGACGAATTCGCAGCGGGCGACCAGAACGTCATCTCGTGCGAGCAGGGCAAGGGTGCCATCATGATCCGCAACAACGGCGCGAACCTGCAGTTCTACGTCAACGACGGGAGCTGGAAGGGCGGCACCTGCTGCACGATCGAGCTGAACAAGTGGTACCACATCACAGCCACGTACAAGGCCAACGACAAGATGCACTTCTATCTGGACGGACGGCTGGTAAAGAGCTTCGCGTGCGGCAAGGCCATCGTGGAGCCGACCTGCAACCTGCAACTGGGCACCGCCCCCTCCTACTCGAACCGCTACATGCGCGGCAACATCCAGCACGTTTCGATCTGGGCGGACGTCCGCACCGAGGCCGAGGCCGCAGCCGATGTGGCATGCGACTTCTCCGGGACTGAGGAAGGGCTGAAAGCCTACTGGCCGCTGACGCTCAACGTCGGCTCGGAGATCACCGACATGACCGGCAGGCATGTGGCAAAAATGACCGACGTAAAATGGACTGACCCCGAATAACCCAAAAATTCCGATATGAAAAGACACAAGCATTCCATCCTCGCCGTATTGGCGGCCCTGCTATGGGGCAGCCTGTCGGCAACACCCTACCGGCCCGTATGGGAAATCGGCCGCAAAGACGGTTCGGCCGCCGAGTTCGCGTTGTACGACGGCGCGTATTCCGACCTTCTGGGCCGGTTCCCCGGCGCGGCGGCCGCGTACGACGTAGGGCGCAGCACACCGGGAGAGATCCCCTATATCCTGCCCGGGCCCCAGGACGGATGGGCCGGCAACGGCAACGGATCGCTGCTGATCCGCTTCGGGGCCGATGCGCAAGCCTCCCGGGCGGAGATGCGGCTGACACTCTACCTGGTCGAATCGCAGGCCTCGTCACCCCCGACGATCGAAATCTCCGCAGGCGGGTTCCGCACCTCGGTGCAGGCGCCTGCCGGGGACGACATCAACTACCCGGATACCAAACGCACCTCGGCACGCGGCCTTGCGATCGAGGCCCTATTGCCGGCCGGGACATTCGGCGCCGGGGAAAACCTCCTCACGATCCGCAATGCCGGCGGCAGCTGGCTCGTCTGGGACGCCATCGTCCTCGAAGCCGACCGCAGCGTGAAATGCACACGCCCCGGCGACGGCATCGCGCTCATCAGAAGCCACTCGCAGCCGGGGCTGATTTACGGCCGCGCCGAAGGGGAGCTGCTGCACCCGGTGACGCTGACCCTCGTCAACTGGGGCAAGCCCCAGCGTGCCGGATGGAACTACGACGGCAAACCGGGCGGGACGGTCACACTGTCTCGCGGGATAAACACCGTCGAGGTCAACATTCCCGAAGGGTACGAAGGCCGCACGGTGGATTTCGAAGTGCATCCCAACCGCGGGAAAGCCCTGTCGGCAGCGGTGGAAATCGCCCCGGCGGACAAATACACCGTCTACCTGGTGCAGCACACGCACACGGACATCGGCTATACCAAACCGCAGACCGAAATACTCACCGAGCACCTGCGCTATATCGACTATGCCGTGGAATACTGCGACCTGACGGCCGACTACCCGGACGACGCGAAGTTCCGCTGGACATGCGAAGCCTCGTGGCCCGTACGCGAGTGGTTGCGCATACGTCCCAAGGCACAGGTGGACAAATTCATCAGGTACGTCAAGGCAGGGCAGATCGAGGTGACGGCCATGTTCTTCAACATGTCCGAGCTGTCGGGCGAGAACAATTACAAGACGTTCCTCGAGCCCGTGGCCCGGTTCCGCGAATTGGGGCTGCCGGTCGAAACAGCCATGCAGAACGACGTGAACGGCATCGCATGGTGCCTGGCGGACTATCTGCCCGACCTGGGCGTGAAATATTTTTCGATCGGATCGAACAACCACCGCGCCCTCATCCCGTTCGACCGCCCGACACTCTACCGCTGGGAATCCCCGTCGGGCAAGGGGCTGCTGATGTTCCGCAGCGACCACTACCATACCGGGAACTCGTGGGGCATCCACACGGGCGACATGGCCCGCCTGGAAGACGGCGTATTCGGGTACATCCGCAACCTCAAACGCACGGGTTACCCGTTCCCGGTCATCGCCGTGCAATACTCGGGATACCTGACCGACAACTCGCCCCCGTCGATGCGCGAGTGCGACCTGATCCGCGCATGGAACGAACGCTACGCATGGCCGAAGCTACGCAGCGCCACGGCACACGAATTCCTCGGGCGCATCGACTCCCAGTACGGCGACAAGCTGCCCGTATACCGGGCCGCCTACCCCGACTGGTGGACGGACGGGTTCGGGTCGGCGGCACGCGAGACGGCAGCCTCACGCAAAACGCAATCCGACCTGGTCGCCATCGAAGCGATGCTCTCGATGGCCCAAATGGAGGGGACAGGCCAGAGCGGCGGGACACACGAAGAACTGCGCCGCATCCACGAAAACCTGCTCTTCTACGACGAGCACACCTTCGGGGCCGCGGAAAGCATCTGGAACCCCGGATGCGAGAATTCTCAGGTACAGTGGGCCGAAAAGGGCTCCTACGTATGGGAGGCACTCAAAAGCACCCAACTGCTCTATGAAGATGCCATAGGCCGCCTACAAGGCGCCCTCTACCGCTCGACGCACCCGACGCTCACGTTCTTCAACCCGCTCGGCTGGGAACGCTCGGAACTGGCGACAGTCTACATAGACTTCGAACTGATCCCGGCAGACCGCGAGTTCCGGATCGTCGATGCAGCCGGGAAAGCCCTGCGCGTACAGCCCATCCGCTCGCGCCGCGAAGGACGCTATTACGCCATCTGGGCGGAAGGAATCCCCGCCATGGGTTACAAGACCTTCGAAATCGTACTCGGCGACGGCAAGGCCGCGGCACCCCGCCGCACGGAACTCCGGGACAACAGCCTCGAAAACGATTTCTACCGGATCGTCTTCGACCCGGCTTCGGGGACGATCGCCTCGCTCTACGACAAGGAGCTGGGACGGGAGATGGTCGACCCGGACTCGGAATGGAAGCTGGGGGCTTTCGTCTATGAATCGCTCAACGGCGACCGCCACCAGATGGAACGCAAAGTATTCGACAATTACCGGCGCTCTTCGCTCTCCGACGTACACTGCCCGGGCGTTACGTCGGGCGATATTTACCAGAGCGTCCGCTTCACGGGCAAAGCCGAGGGATGCGACGAAAAATTCAGCGTGCAGGTCGAAGTACGCCTGTATAACGACGTGAAACGCGTGGAGCTCGGCTACGATTTCATCCGCAACCCCGAAACCGATCCTTCGGCGATCTACGTCGCCATGCCGTGGCTGCTGGAAAATGCGAAACTCACGTTCGACGTACCGGGCGGCGTAGTCCGTTCCGGCGAAGACCAGATCCCCGGCACGAGCGCCTCGTGGAACACCGTACAGAATTTCGTCGCGGCACGCAACGACGACGCCCAGATTCTCGTAAGCGGCAGCGAGGTGCCGCTCTACCTGCTCGGGAAACTGCTCGACGACCCTTATCGCCAGCCCCGCACCTATGAAAAGCCGCATGTCTTCCCGTGGCTGATGAACAATTACTGGACAACGAATTTCCGCGCTTCGCAGGAAGGGGAATTCAAGTGCGGATTCGTCATCAGCTCAACCCAGGACACCTCCAACACGGCCGCATCGCAGTTCGGCTGGAGTGCACGCATCCCGCTCTGCACCCGCGTAATGCCGGCCGCCACTGCGGCCAACGGCAACGCCCGCGACCGCTCATTCCTGCGCAGCGGATGCAGCCATGTGCTGATCACGTCATGCACCCCCGCGGCCAGCGGAGAGGGCATCCTGATCAACCTGCGGGAAACCGACGGGCAGGCAGGCACCCTTACCCTGCTCGACGCCTCGGGACGCGAACTGCCCTTTACGGCGGCCGATGCGACAGGGCACCCGCTGGACGGCCGGAGCGTCACTTCGCTGGCGCTGAAACCCTATGAAAACAGGTTCGTCATCCTGAAATAGGCCGGGAAAAGGCTACGGCGGGGAATTTCATCCGAACCGCCCTCCGCAAAAACAGGCTGCACCCGATTTCGGTGCAGCCTGTCTTGTATCCATACCACTGAAATTACCACATAACTTATAACAGGCGATACTCTCCGAAGTTTTTTTTGTAGGGAAGTGACTTTCCCCCGGAAGATCCGGAAACTATCGACCCACAGTTTTCGAAACGGATCTTCATCGGTTCCAGAAAAGGGGACATACCCGAATGTTCTTCGAGGAAACTTCCGAAAGCGTAGCCGCCCACCGTACCGTCATTCTCCTTCATTATCCACGACGGAGACTCTGTCGCTGCCAGCAAACATCGGATTTTCCGGCCGTTTCTGTTTCCGGAGCACCCTAAGCGGAAAAGTGCGGACAGCCCTGACAGTTTCCGCGAATGATGGAAAGCCATAGCTGTTTTCGCGGAAAAAGAGTACCTCAATACAGAGGATAGCCATACGGTTGAAAATAGGATATTGCACGACACGACCGTAACAAAATTTTCGTATTTTTAAGAAGTCATAAAAATTACCTGAATCATGAAATTCTTTATCGACACGGCCAATCTGGAACAAATCCGCAAGGCGCACGAA
>ENA-ORMC01000066-ORMC01000066.1-human-gut-metagenome-genome-assembly--contig:-NODE-66-length-75066-cov-6.27763_pt1 | contig 75066 bp, 59 predicted proteins | sample MGYA00243076_ERZ508842 | MGnify/ENA primary metagenome ERZ508842 (study PRJEB26277, sample SAMN04329816) | human gut metagenome | biome: human-associated habitat | host: Homo sapiens | place: USA... | reverse complement strand
ATACCTTTGTCCACAGAGAACATTCTTTCAAGGTGCAAAGATACGAAAAAGTAATGAAAGTAAAAGAGAAATTAACGAATAAGGAAAAACAAGCGTTGATAATCAGGAAGTACCAACAATATCTCAAACTGGAAAAATCGCTTGCGCCCAACACATTCGACGCCTATATGACGGACTTACAGAAACTTCTGCACTTTCTGGAGGGAGAGAATATAGAGGTGGGCAACGTTACGCCGGATGATTTGCAACGTTTTGCAGCAGGCCTCCACGACATCGGCATCCATCCCCGTTCGCAAGCCCGCATACTCTCCGGCATCAAATCCTTTTTCCACTTCCTTACCGTTGCCGACTATTTGGAAACCGATCCAAGCGAGTTGTTGGAAGGCCCCAAAATAGGCTTCAAGATTCCGGAAGTACTCACCGTAGAAGAAATTGACAGAATCATCTCTGCCGTAGACATGGACAAGAAGGAAGGACAACGCAACCGGGCCATTCTGGAGACACTGTACAGTTGCGGGCTGCGTGTCTCGGAGTTGTGCAACCTGAAACTCTCCGACCTCTACTTTGAAGAAGGATTCATTAAAGTGGAAGGCAAAGGCAGCAAGCAGCGCTTAGTCCCTATTTCACCGCGCGCAATCAAGGAAATAAAATATTGGCTCACAGACCGCAACCTGGGAAAAATCAAAAAAGGTTATGAAGACTACGTATTTCTGGCACGATGGGGAAACAACATCTCCCGCATCATGGTGTTTCACATGATTAAAGAGCTGGCAGAGAAAACCGGTATCACCAAAAACATCAGCCCGCACACGTTCCGCCACTCCTTTGCCACCCATCTGCTGGAAGGCGGCGCCAACCTACGAGCCATTCAATGCATGCTGGGGCATGAGTCCATTGCCACCACAGAAATCTATACACATATCGACCGAAACATGCTCCGGAGTGAAATTATCGAACACCATCCGCGTAACATTAAATACCGAAAAGAACGCGGAATTTATTAAATTATAATAAATGTGATAGGAGTATTAACAAATTGCCAAGAGAATTAATATCTTTGCAAAGCTATATATATAGGAGTATAGCAACTAATTGTGAATGGACAAATTTCAATTACAAACAATTAATTTATATCTAAAATGACTAAAAAATTGTATCTGCCTTTGTTAGTGGCACTTGTTGCTGTTTTGACATCATGCAGCAGCAAAATGGGTGAACTGTCTTCTGACTATTTCACAGTGACTCCGCAAGTATTGGAAGCCGTAGGCGGTAAGGTACCCGCTACAATTAACGGTAAATTCCCTGAAAAGTATTTCAAGAAAAAAGCCGTAGTAGAAGTAACTCCGGTTTTGAGATGGGAAGGCGGCGAAGCTAAAGGTCAACCTGCCGTATTCCAAGGCGAAAAAGTTGAAGGCAACGACCAGACTATCTCTTACAAAGCTGGTGGTAGCTACACAATGAAAACTTCTTTCGACTATGTTCCTGAAATGGCTAAATCCGAGCTGTACCTGGAATTCAAAGCTAAAGTCGGGAAAAAAGAAGTTACTATCCCTGCTGTTAAAGTAGCTGATGGTGTTATCTCTACTTCCGAATTAATCGGCCAGACTTTGGGCAGCGCTAACCCCGCTAACGGTGACGACGCTTTCCAACGTATCATCAAAGAAAAATATGATGCAAACATCATGTTCTTGATTCAACAGGCTAACGTTCGTGCAAGCGAATTGAAGACTGCTAAAGCATTCAACGAAGAAGTTAAGAACATCAACGAAGCTGCCAACAAGAAGATCAACAACATCGAGATTTCTGCATACGCTTCTCCTGATGGTGGTGTTAAGCTGAACACCGGTTTGGCTGAAAACCGTCAGAACAACACAGCTAAGATTATCAACAAGGACCTGAAGAAAGGTAAAATCGAAGCTGCCGTAGATACTAAGTACACTGCACAAGACTGGGAAGGCTTCCAGGAATTGGTTAGCAAATCCAACATCCAAGACAAAGAGTTGATCCTCCGCGTATTGTCAATGTACTCTGATCCTGAACAAAGAGAACAAGAAATCAAAAACATCTCTTCTGTATACAAGACTTTGGCTGAAGAAATCCTTCCGCAACTGCGTCGTTCTCGTTTGACTTTGAACTATGACGTAATTGGTAAGTCTGACGAAGAAATCGCAGCTTTGGCTGACAGCGATGCTAAGCAACTGAACATTGAAGAGCTGCTGTATGCAACTACTTTGACTAACGATCCTGCTAAGCAAGAAGCTATCTTCACTAAAGCTACTCAGATCTATCCGAATGACTATCGTGCATACAACAACCTCGGTAAGTTGGCTTATCAAGCCGGTAATCTTGACAAGGCTGAAGGATACTTCAAGAAATCTTTGTCTATCAAGGATTCTGCTGAAGCTAACATGAACATGGGTCTCATCGCTTTAACTAAGGGTGACAAAGCAGCTGCTGAATCTTACCTGGGTAAAGCTTCCGGCGCTAAAGAATTGAACGAAGCTCTGGGTAACCTGTATGTAGCTCAAGGTCAGTACGACAGAGCTGTAAACGCTTTCGGTGACACTAAGACTAACAGTGCAGCTTTGGCACAAATCCTGGCTAAGGACTATAACAAAGCTAAGAGCACATTGTCAAGCATTGCAAAACCGGACGCTTACACTGACTACCTGATGGCTGTTGTAGGTGCAAGAACCAACAACTCTTCTATGGTTATGGACAACCTGAAGAAAGCTGTTGCCAAAGATTCTTCATTGGCTAAGAAAGCTGCTTCTGACTTGGAATTCTCCAAATACTTCACGAATGCAGACTTCATGAATATCATCAAATAATAAAGGTTATAAGATGAAAAGAAGTGCCCGGCATAGAAATATGTCGGGCATTTTTTTTTATTCACACCAAAAAGAACTACTTTCGCAGCAGTGTATCAGAAGAAGAAATCCATATGAAGAATAGTTATTTTGTATATTTCCTACTTATTATACTGTCTGCCTGCAATGACAAAAAATCCGGTACAGCCAGCCTAAACGGGGAAATCAAAGGATTGGGCAATGACACCATATATATATATGGGGTGGATGAGATGTATGACCGTATGGATACGCTACTTGTTGAAAACGACAAATTTTCAAAAACAGTCTCTTTAGATACTTTGATAGCTGCCCGGCTACTGTTCAGCGACGGCACTCAATATCCTTTCTTCATGGATGAAGGCAATAAAATACAAATTAAAGGCTCTGCCGCAGAGCTCAACAGTCTGGAGATAAGCGGAAATACTCCCAATGAAGAATTCAGTGCTTTTCAAAAAGAGCTCAAAGGATTAGGAACACCTTCTGAAAAGGTATTAGAGGACAAAGCCGGTAAGTTCATCAATGAACATCATTCCTCCTTAGTCAGCATCTACCTGCTGGATAAATACTTCGTGCAAAAAGAAAAGCCGGATTATGCCCAAATCAAAAAGCTGACCGAGCATATGACAGGAGAGCTGAAAGACCGTCCCTATATTGATGAGTTGCTCAACCATATTCAGGAAGAAGAGAAAGCAGCCATTGGAAAAACAGCTCCCTACTTCCGTATTCCCAACCCTAAGGGCAAGCAGATAAACCGTTCGAACTTCAAGGACCAATATTTATTGATACACTTTTGGGCTTCTTGGGATACGGTGAGCCGGGATAGCAATGCCGTCTACCGTAGAATCTACAAACAAGAACGAAAAAACAAGAAGTTTGCTCTTTTAGGAGTTTCTTTGGACATGAATAAAGACACTTGGCAAAAAGCAATCAAAGCAGATACTTTGGAGTGGGAACAAGTATGTGATTTTTCCGGCTGGAACGCAGAAATCGTAAAACAGTTTGCCATAAAAACCTTGCCTGCCAACATACTGCTTAATCCTTTCGGCAAAATTGAAGGTAAAGACATGACAGAAGAAGCTATCAAAAAGAAACTGAAAGAGATAGAAAATACAGAGAAAGAAAAGCAGCAGAACAAGTCCAAAAGATAAATATAGCTTTTCCGCCCATTATTAATAATTTATAACTCATAATTTAACCTCGTGCTCATTAAAGTATTCGGAGCGGCTGTTCAAGGTATTGATGCAACCCTCATCACTATCGAAGTCAACAGTTCCAGAGGCTGTATGTTCTATCTCGTCGGTCTGCCAGATTCTGCCGTCAAGGAAAGTCACCAACGCATCATCTCTGCACTACAAGTAAATGGCTATCGGATGCCGACAAGCAATATTGTCATCAACATGGCTCCGGCAGATATCCGCAAAGAGGGTTCCGCTTATGACTTACCATTGGCTATCGGCATGTTAGGCGCCAGTGAAGTTATCCGCCCAGACAAGCTCAACCGCTATCTCTTAATGGGAGAGCTTAGTTTGGACGGCAGTCTGCAACCCATCAAGGGAGCATTACCCATTGCCATAAAAGCAAGAGAGCTTAGCTTTGAAGGCATTATCATTCCCAAGCAGAATACGCGGGAAGCCGCTGTGGTGAATAACCTGAAAGTTTATGGAGCCGGAAACCTGAAAGAAGTCATTGAATTCTTTAATGACAAACAGGAACTGGAGTTAGTCCATGTTGACACCCGCAAAGAGTTCTACACCCAGCAGAACTGTTTCGACTTGGATTTCTCCGATGTAAAAGGGCAGGAAAACGTAAAACGCGCATTGGAAGTAGCAGCCGCAGGCGGGCACAACATTCTGTTAGTAGGCGCTCCCGGCAGCGGAAAGTCCATGCTTGCAAAACGCCTTCCCTCCATTCTTCCACCACTATCATTAGGAGAAAGCCTTGAAACAACCAAGATACATTCCGTTGCAGGAAAACTGGGGCAGGGCAGCGGACTAATCTCTAAGCGCCCATTCCGCGACCCACACCATACAATCTCTACCACAGCCATGACAGGAGGCGGAAGCTTTCCGCAACCGGGAGAGATAAGCCTGGCACATAACGGCGTTTTGTTTCTTGACGAGCTGCCGGAGTTTAATCGGAATGTACTTGAAGTATTACGCCAGCCTCTGGAGGATCGGAAAATCACAATCTCACGCGTGAAATGCAATGTAGAGTTTCCCACAAGTTTTACCCTCGTAGCATCCATGAACCCTTGCCCTTGCGGATACTACAACCATCCTACCAAAGCCTGCGTATGCAGTCCGGGACAAGTACAGAAATATCTGAATCGCATTTCGGGACCCTTACTCGACCGTATCGACCTGCAAATCGAAGTCATTCCCGTCCCATTTGAAAAAATGTCGGATTCCCGTCCGGGAGAATCAAGCGCCGATATTCGTGAACGTGTAGTACGTGCGCGCCAAATCCAATCAGAAAGATACACCGGGGTTCCCGGCGTATATTGCAATGCCCAGATGAATAGCAGATTACTCGCCTGCTATGCCCGTCCTGACGATAAAGGGCTTGCCTTATTGAAAAACGCCATGAACCGTTTCAATCTCTCGGCACGTGCATACGACCGTATCTTAAAAGTATCACGTACTATTGCCGACCTTGAAGGTTGCGAATCAATACAGACTTCCCACCTGGCAGAAGCAATAGGGTACAGAAATCTAGATAGGGAAGATTGGGCCGGATAGGCGTCACCTATAAACGCCGCCCTAAATAAGACACTGCACAATGTCCCCTCCCCTTTAACACAGGAAACTATTGCTTTTCTATTCTGATGCGGGCATCTACTGCTATCACGTATTTTTCAGTAGCCAATAACGGGTTAATATCCATTTCCTTTATTTCCGTAGCAAAGCGCAGCAAAGTGGACAAGCGGACAATGATTTCGGCAAACTTGTCTTCATTCACCCCCTTCTGTCCGCGCGTACCTTTTATAATCTTATAGGCGCGCAAGGAATGGATCATAGAGTAAGCCTCGTCGTAAGACAAAGGAGCCAAACCGGAAGATACATCCTTGAGCACTTCCACAAAAATACCACCCAAACCGCAAAGCACTACATGCCCGAACTTCTCTTCATACTTCGCTCCGATAAACAACTCCGTCCCCTTCAGCATGGGCTGTACCATAATGCCTGTAACTTCCGGAATCTGCATCATACGTTCAAATTCCAAAGCAAGATGCTGTTCGCTCTTGATGTTCAGCACCACACCACCTACATCGGATTTATGTACAGGGCCCACCACTTTCGCTACCACCGGGAATCCGGCACGACGGGCAAAGGCAAGCACCTCTTCCTCATTTGCAGACACAAACTCCTCTACAACCGGAATCCCTGCGGAACGGAGCAATGCCTGCACCTGATGCGGTTCTATATAACCGTCCTCGGGAATGGAGTCTATGATACGGCGAATACGGGGAACATCCACGCCAAAAAGCTCTATTTCGTTATTCGCAGGTTTCGACACATTCATTATGCGTGAAAGCGCCGTGCCCAACGTCACTTCGTCGGCAAAGTTGACATGCCCTTTAGCCAGAAAAGCAGACACTTCAGCCCCTGCCGTATTGATGGAAGGAAGAATAGGAAAGATAGGTTTTTTGCAGGTTTGCATCTTTTCGTGCAGCACATCATACATCTCGAACATGGTAACCAACCCCGGTGTACCGAAAATGGCCATTACCGCATCCACGTTATCAAACTTCTCTTCACAGTATTCCAAGCAAAGCCGCAAATGCTCAGGCGTTCCGGTGGCCAGAATATCTATCGGGTTTCCGACCGCAGCGCCCGGAAAGAGCTTACCTTTCAACTCTTCGGCAAGCTCACCTTCCAACTTCGGCACATTCAGTCCACCCTTACTTAGCGCATCAGTCAGCATCACACCCGGACCGCCGGCATGGGTAATAATGGCGAAATTCTTTCCTTGCAATTCCGGCAAGGTGAAAATACACCCCACTGTGGTCAGCTCCTCACGCGAATAGCAGCGCACGATACCCGCTTTACGGAACAAAGCCTCCACTGCCGAATCGGAGCTGGCAATGGCCCCCGTATGCGAAGATGCCGCGCGGCTCCCGCTCTCACTGCTGCCGGATTTGATAGCCGCAATCTTGCACCCTTTCTTTATTAATGAAGAAGCGTGGAACAATAACCTGTCAGGGTCGCCTATACTTTCTATATAAAGCAGCTTTATCCCGGAGTCCTTTTCCGGATCAAAATGCTCGTCCATATATTGCAGCACGTCTTCCACCCCAATCTGCTTGGCATTGCCCACAGACCACACAGAATTGAACTGCAGCCCCTTGGTAACCGCGCTTTCCAATATAAATACCGCAGTTGCCCCGGAACTGGATACCAAATCGACACCCTGCGGATGCAAGTTCGGTATCGGTTGGCTGAACACACTGTGATGCCACGTGTTCATCAGCCCGATGCAGTTGGGACCTATCAAGGAAGCACCGTACTTATTTACCGTTTCCAAAATACGGTCTTCCAGAAGCGCACCCTCATGTGTCTCCTCTCCAAATCCGGCAGAAAGAATGATGAACGCCCTCACCTGCTTTTCGGCAGCCAATACCTCCACTGCATTCGGGCACATCACTGCCGGTATGGCAAGGATCGCCAGGTCCGTATCCGGAATATCTTTTACATCGGCATAAGCGGCAACTCCCTGCACCTCCGTCTCTTTGGGATTGACGGCACGCAGTTCTCCCGCATATCCACCACTAATCAAATTTCTCAGGATAGCACCTCCCGGTTTATGTACATTATTGGATGCCCCCACCACCACAATACTGGCAGGATGCAGCAATTGGTTTGTTATCATAATCTATGTCTGTCAAGTTCACTATATATAATGCACAAATATACATTTTGTATGCGTAAAAACAATCATTATAAGAAAATATTCTTTGACTGAGGAAGCAAACATTGCTTGCCTGCAAGGAAAACTATAAATCAAAGCTTCGGTTATAGGAATAAAGGTTTGATTTGTATAAACGAAGGCTTCATTTATAGAAATGAAAGTATAATTTTTAGTTCTGCTTACGGACAAACTATGTTTACCTTCGCAATGATATACTTTTAACTCAGGTGTTTGACATATAATCAGCCTCTTTGCAGAAGAATATGGTGATGAAGAAAACAACAACAATTACTATCAAATTTGATATAATTCGCCTATCTCTTTTGTGCAATCATCAGAAAACCGCTATCTTTGCGTAACTAAAAGCGTTCATAACAAAAGAGATACATACTATAAATATGGAAAAGAAATTCAAACGTACTACCGTAACATCGGCACTGCCCTATGCCAACGGGCCTGTCCATATCGGACACCTCGCAGGGGTATATGTGCCTGCTGACATTTACGTCCGCTACCTGAGACTTAAAAAAGAAGATGTAGTCTTTATCGGCGGTTCCGATGAACATGGGGTACCTATTACCATCCGCGCCAAGAAAGAAGGAATTACTCCTCAGGATGTGGTAGACCGTTATCATACACTCATCAAGCAATCTTTCGAGGAGTTCGGCATTTCGTTCGATGTGTACAGCCGCACAACCTCAAAGACACACCACGACACAGCTTCCGAATTCTTCCGTAAGTTGTACGACAAAGGCGAATTTATCGAGAAAACCAGTATGCAATACTACGACGAGGAAGCCAAAACATTCCTTGCCGACCGCTACATCACCGGCGAGTGCCCCCACTGCCATGCCGAAGGCGCTTATGGCGACCAATGCGAAAAGTGCGGTACGAGCCTCAGCCCTACCGACCTGATTAATCCTAAAAGCGCCATCAGCGGCAGCCAGCCCGTAATGCGCGAAACCAAGCACTGGTACCTGCCACTCGACAAGCATGAGGCATGGCTCCGCCAATGGATATTGGATGACCACAAAGAATGGCGTCCCAATGTATACGGCCAATGTAAAAGCTGGCTCGACATGGGACTGCAACCGCGTGCCGTAAGCCGCGACCTCGACTGGGGTATCCCCGTTCCGGTGGAAGGCGCCGAGGGCAAAGTGCTTTACGTATGGTTCGACGCCCCTATCGGCTACATCAGCAATACGAAAGAGTTGCTTCCCGACTCGTGGGAAAAATGGTGGAAAGATCCGGAGACACGCCTGGTTCACTTCATCGGAAAGGACAATATCGTGTTCCACTGCATCGTATTCCCTGCTATGCTGAAAGCGGAAGGCAGCTATATCCTTCCTGATAACGTGCCCAGCAATGAGTTCCTGAACCTGGAAGGCGACAAGATTTCCACTTCCCGCAACTGGGCGGTGTGGCTGCACGAATATCTGGCGGACTTTCCCGGCAAACAGGATGTGTTGCGCTATGTGCTTACAGCCAACGCTCCGGAGACTAAGGACAACGACTTCACTTGGAAAGATTTTCAGGCACGCAACAACAACGAGCTGGTAGCCGTATACGGCAACTTCGTGAACCGCGCCCTGCAACTCACCAAGAAATACTTCGACGGTACAGTACCCGCAGCAGGCGAATTAACCGACTATGACAAGGAAACCCTTAAAGAGTTCGCCGATGTGAAAGCAGAAGTGGAAAAACTGCTCGACGTATTCAAATTCCGCGACGCACAGAAAGAAGCCATGAACCTGGCACGCATCGGCAACAAATACCTGGCAGATACCGAACCCTGGAAACTTGCCAAAACAGATATGTCACGTGTAGCCACCATTCTGAACATTTCCTTACAGTTGGTTGCCAACCTTGCCATTGCTTTCGAGCCGTTCCTGCCTTTCAGTAGTGAAAAACTTCGTAAAATGCTGAACATGGACAGTTTCGACTGGGCAGAACTGGGACACACCGACCTGCTTCCCGCCGGACATCAACTGGCAGCGCCCGAACTTCTGTTTGAAAAGATCGAGGACGACGTTATCCAAGCGCAGGTGGACAAGCTGCTCGCTACCAAGAAAGCCAATGAGGCCGCCGGCTACAAGGCCAATCCTATCAAGCCCGTTATCTCATTCGAAGATTTTGAGAAACTGGATATTCGCGTAGGAACCGTATTGGAATGTGAGGCCGTACCCAAAATGAAAAAGCTATTGAAGTTCAAGATAGCCGACGGACTGAAAAACCGCACCATCGTCAGCGGCATCGCACAACACTATCAACCGGAAGAGCTGGTAGGCAAGCAAGTGCTGTTCATTGCCAACCTCGCTCCCCGCCAATTCAAAAACGGGCTGGTGAGCGAAGGCATGATCCTTTCCGCCGAAAACTATGACGGTGCATTGGCCGTCACCTCACTGCTGCGCGAAGTGAAGCCGGGCAGTGAAGTGAAATAAAAGGTTTGCACTAATTTCCGGTCATGTAGCATGAAGGAGTCGTCATTAAAAGCAAAAACCGCTAAAGGATTGTTTTGGGGAGGCGTAGGCAATGGGCTGCAGCAACTTTTCAATCTGTTCTTCGGGATTTTCCTTGCGCGACTTCTTGATGCTGCGGACTACGGAATGATTGGCATGCTTGCAATCTTCTCGGCCATTTCAAGCGTCATTCAAGAAGGTGGATTCGGCGCAGCCCTCATCAATAAGGAGAAGATAACCCAAGAAGACTGCAACGCTGTCTTTTGGTTCAGCCTAAGCGCCGGATTTTGCCTGTATATCTTGCTCTTTCTCAGCGCTCCGTTCATCGCCGGTTTCTATGGGATTCCCGAACTGGCCCCTCTTTCCCGTTTCATGTTTCTGGGCTTTCTGATAGGTTGTACAGGTACTGTGCATGGGGCCATCTTCACCAAACGGCTGATGATCAAAGAGAAGATACACATCAATCTGATTGCCTTGTTCTGCTCGGGATGCATAGGCTTGGCAATGGCATATTGCGGAATGGCATATTGGGCGATAGCCACACAGCAGGTCAGTTACATGCTGCTGATGGTAAGCATGCTATGGTACAAGTCACCTTGGAAGCCGACACTCCAGTTCAGTGCCGCCCCCCTGAAAGAAATGCTGCCATTCAGCATCAAAATTGCCTTTACCAACATCTTCAACCAAATCAACCAGAACATACTGACCGTATTGATGGGAAAATACTATACTTCCCGGCAAGTGGGCTACTACACCCAAGGAAACAAATGGATGATGATGGGAAGTTCGCTTGTGACAAGCATGGTGACCAACGTTGCCCAGCCCGTACTGATACAGGTATCGTCCGAAGTGGAGAGGCAAAAAAATGTTTTCAGGAAAATGTTGCGCTTTGTCTCATTCATATCCTTCCCCGCCATGCTGGGACTGGCATTGATAGCTCCTGAACTCATTACGATCACCATAACCGACAAATGGCAGGCCAGCGTACGCATCCTTCAGCTGCTATGCGTTTGGGGAGCCGTTATCCCTATCAACAGCCTATATTCGAACATGATTATCAGCCGGGGACAGTCCCAAGTTTACATGTGGAATACGGTTGCACTCGGCATTCTCCAGATATTGGCCCTCATATTCATGAGCCGCTACGGCATCTTCGCCATGCTGGCCACCTTTACGACAATCAATGTCATGTGGCTGGGAATATGGAACGCCTTTGCACGAAAAAGCATCGGACTCCAATATTCCGAGATGCTGAAAGACCTGTTGCCATTCCTCATGGCAGCAATCGCAACAACAACGGTGACTTACGTGTTGACCCAAAACATTACCAACCCCTACATGTCCCTCGCATGCAAAACGGCACTTGCCATCCTGCTTTATGCAACCATCATGTGGGCAGGAAAATCGGTTATTTTTAAGGAGTCCATCAGATATATCCTGAAAAGGGAAAGCAAATAAGAAGAAAAACATCATGGAATACATCACTCATGTAGAAACAAATAAAAGAACGCTGTTTTGGACGTTTATCAGATACATCAGATATGCGATGTCCTTTCTCTGTCTCAATATGCAGAAGAAAACCGGAAAACAGCAAAAGAAATACACCGTAGCCGTCTGCGCCATATTCAAGAATGAGAGTGTTTTCCTGAAAGAATGGCTGGAGTACCATCTGCTGATAGGCGTAGAACATTTCTATCTGTACAACAATTTTTCGGAGGACAATTATCAGGACATCCTTGCTCCCTATATAGAGAAAGGGCAAGTCACCCTGACGGAATGGCCCGTACAATTCGGCCAACTGCCGGCCTACAAAGATTGTTTCCAAAAAGCAAAAGACGAGACACGCTGGATAGCCTACATTGATTTGGATGAATTCATTTGCCTGCGCCGGGAACAAAACATACGGAACTGGATACAGAAATACGACAAGTATCCCACCGTCTATGTGAACTGGAAACAGTTCGGTACATCGGGCAGGCTGCAACATGACGACAGCCAACTGGTGATAGAGCAATATACAGCTTGCTGGCCGCATCCGGCGAACTCCGGCAAGTCCTTTGTCAACACCAGCTATACTTTCCACAGGTTTGAGTGCCACATGTTCTATCCCGACGTACGTTTCTTAGGGATAAAGACAACGATACTCCCTGTCAACGAGTTTAAAAAGTTTATACACTATTGGATTATGCGGTCGCCCCGGAAAGGAGAATCCGAAATACAGATTAATCACTATTACAACCGTTCATACGCACAATATCTCTACAAGACCCTACATCGCGGAGATGCCTGTTCCGCCGACAGCCAAAAAGGAAGAGAGAAGCAAGGGCTCTTTGAATGGACCGAAACCCTCAACACATCAAGGGACTACACCATACAACGCTTCCTCCTGCTGCTAAAGCTAAGGATGCAGTAGCTCACAGAAACTTACTGACGGTGTCTTCCAGCATTCCGTTATCCTCCAGCAGCTTCTCCACAAACTCGCGGAAAGCGCCGTAGCCGCCATGCGCAGCCGTCACGTACTTCACCTCGCATTTTACATATCCGGGCGTATTGGCAGGAGAAGCGCTGTAACCTACCAGACGCAGCAACGGCAAGTCATTCAAATCATCGCCAATGAAAGCCACTTCATCCAATGAAATGTCCAGTTCGCGACAAAGTTCCCTCGCCTGTGCCACCTTATCCTTTACTCCCAGATAACAATACTTAATTTTCAGCTTATCAGCACGTTTCTGCACGATTTGCGTGTTTTCTCCGGTCATAATAGCTACGGGTATGCCCAGCTCGCGCAGGAAAATCACCCCCCAGCCGTCTTTTACGGAAAAACGCTTCATAACATCACCGTCGGCGGTATAATACATTCCACCGTCGGTCCACACACCGTCTATATCGGTAATTACTAACTTCGGTAACATAAGCGTGCCAAACTTTAAATGATAGAATCGGGATAAATAATCTCGTTGCGTGGTATCTCTTTCCGCACTTGGCGGCCTACCACCTTATCGCAGTCCGCCCACTTGAATCCGTCGCCCGGGCTGAGCAAGTGAATATCCTCCTCCTTAATAATATCTCCGGGATGCAACGCCTTATTCGTGGCAATGGAACGCTCCAGCTTCACTTTGGCGGCAGCAACAGCAGGATCGATATACAATTCTTCCCTACCCAGCCAATGCTCGGCTATGCGGATGTCGCGAATCATGCGGTTCACCCCGTCCGGCCCTAAGGAGCCTTGCTGGTCTGTGCCTTTCATACGGCGGTCGATGGTGATGTGCTTCTCTATAATCTCCGCCCCCATGCCTACGGCAACCACCGGAGCTGCAATGCCGATGGTATGGTCGGAGAAACCGATAGGATACTGCCCGTAATGGCGCTTCAGATAGGCAATCGTTTTCAGGTTCAGGTTGTCCGGCCGGGTGGGATATTGCGACACGCAATGCAATATGGATATATCGTTGTGATAGCGGGTAATCACCTCCAAGGCATCGTCCAACTCTTTCTTCCCTGCCATGCCGGTGGAGAGAATAATAGGTATTTTGGTTTCGGCCATCACCTCCAGCAACGGCAGGTTGGTAAGGTCGCGACTCGCCACCTTCAGGCGGTCGGGAGTGAAGAGTTTCAGCAGAGACATGCACCCCTTTGAGCACAGGGTCTCCACAAAGTCCAATCCCAATGACTTGGCGTGCTTATAAACATCGAAATGCTCCTCGTCCGTCAGCTCCAAGTAAGCGCGATGCTCGCCATAAGTACGGCCGAAAGAGTGAGGAGAGTCGTAGGGGCGATTCATCTGCGAATCGGTCAGTTCTTCGCTCAAGTCCCGTTTGGTCATCTTCACCGCATCCATAGGGCGCAGTTCCAGATTAAAGACTTCTTCGCGTACAGGGCGTGACACCAAATCGACAATCAATTTAGCTATATCGACGGAGCCGTTGTGGTTCTGTCCTATTTCTCCGATAATGTATGTACTCTTCATTCAGCAATTGTTATTATAATCAGTATGGGAGTATATCTTACTTTTCGTTCCTCGCAATATTCTCCAACATCCTAACGCGATACTCCGGATACTTTTCCACCAACCTGAGCAGTGCGTGGATACTGCGGTCGGTCTGTTCATAGAAAGCGGCATAAAGCTCTTGCAACAAAGTGAAATCCTCCATTGTGTCAAGCGTAAAGCGAAGGTCCAACCTCCCTTCCAATTCATCGGGCAACGGCAGCAGACGGACGCTGAATACTTCGGGATGCGTATAGAGATAAATCGTAACGTGCTCTATATACAGCTTTTCCTGCGTGGCAGCAGCGGCGCGACGCAAGGCATCGGTTGTCGTCAACTCGGCAAACAGTCCTAAATGCGACTTGATGGTCGGGCGACCGTCAGCAAAGCCGTAGGCGATGTAGTCCGCCGGCCGGGCATCATGTTCCCTGAAGAAAGCCGGGAAAGTGTCCGGACGCAGAAAAGGATTGTCCGAACAAACGCGGATAAAGCGGTCGAGATTGAACTCCGCAGCCGCTTGTACGAAACGGTCGAGTACGTTGTTCTCGTCTCCCCGGTAGCAACAGATACCCGCTTCGCGGGCAACCTCCTCCAATATATCATCCTGCGGGCGGTCCGTAGTGGCAAGGACAATTGTCTTGCCGGCGCAAGCCTGCTTGATATTGCCGATTAAGATGTCGATAATACGCTGCTCACCATAGAAAGGAAGCAATATTTTGTTATGCAGCCGGGTCGAACCGGTACGCGCCTGAATGATAATTCCGTCTCTCATATTTTCATTCGTTTAAAAGCATCTATATAACTGGCCGGAGTAATGTTAATCACCTCCTTGCCCAACTTCCGCGCATAGTCTTCGAGCACGAAGTAGGACTTGAAAGCAACATACATATGATAAAGTATAGTATACAACCGGGCACTGTTCAGGTTCTCCTGCTTCACCGTTGCTGCCTGTGACTTGTTCTGGTCATAAAAATGTTTCTGGTGCATCAGCACCACGTTGTCATCCGTCACTGTAATTTCGGGCAGCCAGGAATGGTCTGCTCCCGCCAGATAGATTTTCCTGAAAGGCAGGCGCAGTCCTATGGCTATGGAAGGTATCAGTACGTTGTGCGGACGCGGCACTCCCCACCCTCTATTGAAAATCCAATTGCAGAAACCTTGAAAACCTTCAATCGGAGTGGTGTTGTAAATGCAGAGCCTGATGTTGGGATTGCCTGCCAGCATCGGCTGCCATTCCTTGTTTTTCAAGGCGCGTGCCGGAACAAAGAAATTCATTGGCCAAGTGGTTTTTTCAGCAAGCGTTTGAAACAGTTGCACCCGCTTCTCAGGAACAATCCAGAACAAAGGATCGGCTATGAGGTAGATTTCCGGCCGAAGCTGTTCGAACATCGGGGAAGTGGCACAAAAGTTCACTGCCAACAGCGTCTTTCCTTTTATAAACTCCGGAGCTTCCTGCACCGTACGGCTCAGCGAAGGGCCGTTGGCCAGTATCAGCAGCTCTTCCGGATTACCGAACGATGACGGTAAATGCGTATGCCACTTGGACTGCAGCAATATCTTCACCACACTGAGGAAACTTTGCCACAACTGCCCCAACCATTTCATTCCTTTTTCTCCCATTGATACAAACAATATAATGTGATGCAAAGATAGAGAGTTTAGCGATTACAGACTAAAAAAATAGAGGAATTTATGGAATAGAAAGCAGCAAAAGCAGTACTTTTGCACCAGATAAGGGCGCGCAATGCTATCGGATAGCAAGCTATCCAAGAAAGATAAATTTATGAGAGTACTATTAATCAATACATCCGAACGTATCGGTGGAGCAGCCGTAGCAGCCAGCCGACTCATGGAATCGCTCAAGAACAACGGCATCAAAGCCAAACTCCTGGTGCGCGACAAGCAGACAGACCGGATTACCGTAGTTTCATTAAGCCACAACTGGCGTATGGTGTGGAAATTCGTATGGGAACGTATCGTCATATGGAAAGCCAACCGCTTCAAAAGAGACAACATCTTTGCCGTTGACATCGCCAACACCGGTACGGACATCACCACACTGCCGGAGTTCCAACAAGCAGACATCATTCACCTCCACTGGATCAACCAGGGAATGTTATCCCTGAAAAATATCGAAAACATCCTTGCCTCAGGCAAACCTGTCGTATGGACCATGCACGACATGTGGCCCTGTACAGGCATCTGCCACCATGCCCGCGAATGTATCCGCTATCAGCAAGAATGTCATAACTGCCCCTTCATCTATGGCAATGGCGGCAAGAAAGACCTCTCCTACCGGACTTTCCACAAGAAACAGGACTTGTACAAAGGACGACACATCAACTTCGTGACATGCAGCCACTGGCTGGAAGGTCTGGCCAATAAAAGTGCCCTGCTCACCGGACATACAGTCACCTGTATCCCCAACCCCATCAACACGAACCTATTTAAACCGCATAATAAACAAGAGGCGCGTAGCAAATGCAACCTGCCGCAAAACACCAAACTTGTGCTGTTCGGTTCCGTAAAAATAACAGATAAGCGGAAAGGAATTGACTACCTGATAGACTCGTGCAAATTACTGGCAGAGAAACATCCTGAATTGAAAGAAAAACTCGGTGTCGTTGTTTTCGGCAAGGAATCGCAACAATTGGCCAACCTACTGCCTTTCAAGGTCTATCCACTGGATTTTGTCAGCAACGAGCATCAATTAGTGGATATTTACAACGCAGTAGACCTTTTCGTCACCCCTTCATTAGAAGAAAACCTGCCTAATATGATAATGGAAGCCATGGCTTGCGGAATTCCTTGCGTCGGTTTCAATGTGGGCGGCATTCCCGAAATGATAGACCATTTGCACAATGGCTATGTGGCGCAATATAAATCGTCCGAAGATTTTGCCAACGGCATCTATTGGACATTGACCGACCCGGATTATCCCAACCTCTGCGAACAAGCCTGCCGAAAAGCCGTCACTCACTATTCGGAGAGCACGATTGCCAAAAAATATATTGACCTGTATAATAAAGTCACCGGAAGAAATGCATAATCATCCCACCCCGAAATTCAGCATCATCACTGTGACCTACAACGCCGAAGCAGTATTGGAAGATACCATCCAAAGCGTTATCTCACAGACCTATCACCACGTGGAGTACATCATCATCGACGGAGCATCCAAAGATAAAACGCTTTCTATTGCAGACAGGTACAAGGAGCACATCGCACAAGTAGTGAGCGAGCCGGACAAAGGTCTGTACGACGCCATGAACAAGGGTATCCGGCTGGCTACGGGCGATTATCTCTGCTTCCTCAATGCCGGCGACAGCTTCCATGAAGATGACACGCTGCAACAAATGGTGCATACGCTGACCGGCAACCAGCTCCCCGACGTATTGTACGGTGAAACGGCCCTGGTAGATAAGGAAGGACACTTCATCCGTATGCGCCGTCTCTCCGCTCCGGAGACGCTGACATGGAAAAGTTTCAAACAAGGAATGCTGGTGTGCCACCAAGCCTTCTTTGCCAAACGCAGTTTAATGGAACCGTACAACCTGAAATACCGCTTCTCCGCCGACTTCGATTGGTGCATCCGAATTATGAAGAAAGCACAAAGGCTGCATAATACCCACCTTACAATAATAGATTATCTTGAAGAAGGGATGACCACCCAAAATAGGAAGGCGTCACTCAAAGAACGTTTCCGCATCATGGCGCAACATTACGGCTTGATAAGTACGGTGGCACATCATGCCTGGTTTGTACTGAGGGCGGTACTGAAGAAGTAACCTGTTTCTTCAATACGCCAAACAACCCTTTGGGCACATACAAACCGTTAACAATACCTGCCTCAGGATTGAAGCAAAGAACGTAATTCCCGTACCCCTTCCGAAGCCCCTTTCTGAATGACGTGTATCCGACGCATGGAATGTACATCTACCGGTTTAGGGTCTATCAGATACACCTCAGCATCGCGAGGCACATAGTTGAGCAATCCGGCAGCCGGATATACATTCATCGACGTACCGATAATAACGAATATATCCGCTTTTTCCACGTAGTTGACAGCCGTTTCAATCTCAGGAACAGGTTCTCCAAACCAAACAATAAACGGACGAAGCTGAGTGCCGTCACCGGCCTTATCTCCAAACTTCACTTCATATTCATCCGGCTTCAGTTCTTTTATGTAATGGGGGTTATAAGGGTCGCGACTGGAGCAGACCTTCGTCAGTTCACCATGCAGGTGAATAATGCGCCTACTCCCGGCACGTTCATGCAAATTGTCAATATTCTGAGTCACAACCGTCACATTGAAGTCCGCTTCCAATTCAGCAAGCCCGAGATGTCCGTCATTCGGCCTTACCTCCAGTAACTGTTTGCGACGCTCATTATAAAAGTTGATAACCAACTCCGGATTACGGGCATACCCCTCGGGAGTAGCTACCTGCTCTACCGGGTACTTATCCCACAGCCCGCCCGCATCACGAAAAGTACTGATACCACTTTCTGCACTCATACCGGCGCCGGATAAAACAACCAAGTTCTTCATCTCTCTATCTCCTTAAAATTCATATAGACATACAAATGTATGAATAATACCTGAAAAGAAGAAGTTATTTTCGCTTGCTAAGATTTTTTAATCTCAAAAAAACAAAATCATTCAAATAAAAGACGTATTTTTGCCATTCGTTAATTTGCAATGGGCTGGAAAAGAAATCATTTCAGCCGTCAACAAAATCAATTTATGGACAAATTCAGTTATGCTATCGGCCTCGGAATAGGTCAAAATCTTTTAAGTATGGGTGCTAAGGGCATCGCAGTAGATGACTTTGCACAAGCAATCAAAGATGTCTTGGAAGGCAACCAGACGGCTATCAGCCATACGGAAGCCCGCGAAATAGTAAATAAGTACTTCGAAGAACTGGAACAGAAAATGAATGCCGCCAATATCGAGGCCGGCAAGAAGTTCCTTGAAGAAAACAAAAAACGCCCGGGAGTGGTTACGCTGCCCAGCGGGCTCCAGTACGAAGTTATCAACGAAGGCAACACAGGCACTTATGCCAAAGCTACCGACCAGGTACAATGCCACTACGAAGGTACGCTGATTGACGGAACGCTGTTCGACAGCTCCATCAAGCGCGGCCAGCCTGCCACATTCGGCGTCAGCCAGGTAATCCCGGGTTGGGTGGAAGCCCTGCAACTGATGCCCGAAGGCGCCAAATGGAAACTCTACATCCCCAGCGAGCTGGCTTACGGCGCCCAGGGAGCAGGTGAGATGATTCCACCGCACAGCACACTCATTTTTGAAGTGGAACTACTTAAAGTATTAAACAAATAATTTTAAAAGCAAAATGAAAAAAGTAACATTTATCATGGCTCTTGCAGCAGCTGCCGGTTTGGCATCCTGTACTGCACAAAGCCCGAAAACGAACCTCAAAACAGACGTTGACTCATTATCTTACGCCATCGGTATGGCACGTACCGAAGGCCTGGATCAATATCTCGCACAGCAGGGTATCGATTCTACTCAAATGACAGACTTCCTGAAAGGTTTCAACGAAGGTGCAAGCAAAATCGACAAGAAAGACGTTGCTTACATGGCAGGTCTGCAAATCGGACAGATGGTAAGCAAGCAATGGGTAGAAGGCTTCAACCAACAGATTTTCGGTGGAGACTCTACACAAACCATCAGCCGTGAAAACCTGTTGGCAGGTTTCGTTGCCGGAGTTGTAGGCAAAGGCATCATGACCAAAGAAGAAGCTCAGACTTTCATGCAGACCCAGATGGATGCAGTAAAGGCTAAAGCCATGGAAAAGAAATACGCCGACAACAAAGCTGCCGGTGAAAAATTCCTTGCTGAAAACAAGACCAAAGAAGGTGTTGTAACCACTCCGAGCGGTCTGCAATATAAAATTATCACCAAAGGAACCGGTGAAATCCCCGCTGATAGCAGCAAAGTAAAAGTAAACTACAAAGGTACGCTGATTGACGGAACCGAATTCGACAGCTCTTACAAGCGTAAAGAACCTGCTACGTTCCGTGCCAACCAAGTTATCAAAGGCTGGACAGAAGCCCTCACTATGATGCCTGTAGGTTCTAAGTGGGAACTTTACATCCCGCAAGAACTGGCTTACGGCGCAAGAGAAACCGGCGGCCCAATCAAACCGTTCTCTACTCTGATTTTTGAAGTGGAACTGGTAGGTATCGAAAAATAAAACGATCATGCCATAAAAGCGATAGGGCGGTGAAGCGACGATACTTCACCGCCCTATTCCATTATCCCCCTACCACTTTATCACCTTGTCATCCATTATCACTTTATCACCTTATTACCCTATCACTTTATCGTATTATCACTTTTATTCTTTTTTTCGCTCCATTCTATAGATAAATTAAAATAAAGTCCTATATTTGCTTACTATTTGATAACAACAAGAACTTTACTTATTTACTATTATGGAAAAAATAGACAATCTTGACCGGCAGATTCTGGAAATCATTTCCCAAAATGCCCGTATTCCTTTTAAGGATGTAGCTGCTGAATGTGGTGTATCACGTGCCGCCATTCACCAACGCGTACAGCGCTTGATTGATTTGGGCGTTATTGTCGGCTCCGGCTACCATGTAAACCCTAAGTCTTTGGGCTACAGGACTTGTACTTATGTAGGAATCAAACTGGAAAAAGGCTCCATGTACAAGGCTGTTGTTACCGAGATGCAAAAGATTCCCGAAATCGTGGAATGTCATTTTACCACCGGTCCGTACACCATGCTGACCAAAGTGTATGCGCGTGACAACGAACACCTAATGGACTTGCTGAATAACAAGATGCAGGAAATCCCCGGCGTCACTGCAACAGAAACATTAATTTCACTGGAACAAAGCATCAAGAAAGAAATTCCTATTTGCCCGGAAAAGTAAGATAAATAAAACAATGGGGTTGTGCCGAAACAAAAAACACTTATTATTTGTTTTGACATAACCCCATGATTTCATCACCTTATCACTTTATATAAATATGGATTTCTTAAACGAATATCACCTGTCAGGACTTGTAATCGGTATCTGTACTTTCCTTATCATAGGCATCTTCCACCCCATAGTAGTAAAAGCCGAATATTATTGGGGAACTAAATGCTGGTGGATTTTCCTATTGTTGGGAATCGGCGGTGCCATTGCTTCACTGTATACCGACAATATTTTGGTAGCCTCACTGCTAGGCGTATTCGCTTTCTCTTCATTTTGGACCATTAAAGAAGTATTTGAACAAGAAGAGCGGGTAAAAAAAGGGTGGTTTCCCAAGAATCCTAAACGAACATATAAATTCTAAACAAAAAGCATTCGCATTTTTATCTGAAACGCTTGCATATTTCAAGAGAAAATACTACTTTTGTCCCCGCTATCCGATATAAGGATACACCGGACTTGTAGCTCAGTTGGTTAGAGCAACAGACTCATAATCTGGAGGTCCCTGGTTCAAGCCCAGGCTGGTCCACACTAATAATCAAGCACTTACAGAGCTTCTGTAGGTGCTTTTTCTTTTCGTGGTGACCTTCAGGTGACCTTTTTGAAGCAAAACTCTGTATCTATGACCTTTTGAAATTTCATTGAATTGCAGAGGATTTTTATAGATTTTTATCCTATTGTGAACTTGATGCTGCGGAATGTGATGCACATTTTAGGTTGAAAATAGGATTTTCCATTAAGCATATTTGTAAGTCGTTGAAAACAAATAATCAACCGATTGGTAGGGTAATATACGGATAAACCGTTATAAAGTTGATACATTGGAACTTAAATTCAAGCAATTCCTTCCGTTTCTCAGTGAAATTTTATACTTTTGTATTTGGATTGGGGAAACCCGTATCCAAGACATATTGCTCAATAGCTTCACAATCACCACCGCAAGTAAAAAGAGCATATCATCAATATTGGGACTGCACCCATACGGGCGCAGACATCCCATATTTGATGATGGTTTGTGGTGAACCGTGAAGCGTATGGCGATTGTCTGCGCTTTTTTGATAATTTAAAAATGTGAAATATGGAAAGGATATTATTAGGAGCTTTGCTCATTACGTTATTTGTTTCATGTGGTAAATCACCAGAAGAAAAGGCTAATGCCTTGATTGAAGATGATATAAAAAAAGTATTATATCATCCAGAGACATACGACCCAGCTGAAACGCAGGTCGATAGCGCGTTTACTCCTTTTGATGACCCTGCATTTTATGAAAAGACAGTCCAATTGTGTAAATTAGGAATGTCTATTGACGAATGTGATAGAAAAATGAAAAATGCAAAATCTTCAATGTCTATTTGGAGTGGACCATATCAATCTGCTTTTGGGCGAAATGAATACCAAGAAGCAAAAAATGAATATGACGAGAATGAGCGAAACAAGAAAAGTATAGAAGCAAAAGTCAAAAAACTTGCCACCGAACTAAAAACAATGCTTGAAAATGAACAGCAATTCATAGGTTTTAAGGCTCGGCATCGTTATCGTGCCAACAATAATGCAGGGCAAACTACTTTCGGGGAGATGAAGTTTTTATTTGATAAAGAAATTGAGAAAATTGTTGCAAGATATGACATGGATGATAATGAATATAAAGCTGTACAAATTCTTTATAAGCAAATGCTCGGCGAAGATACTCAGATAGAAAATGAGAACTTTGATGACTGCGAACCAACATATGAATAAAAATATAGGCGATGGATATGTATTCTATTCTGAATGATTATAGGGAAGTCAAAGAGTGTACTTATAAAGGAGAACAATACTCTGTTCGTGATAATGGAGCCGTACTGCGCCATGCGCGTGAAGGAAAACGAATAAGAAAAGATGATGATACGTGGACTTTTGGAAAGCCTAATGAGAATACTGGATATATGGAAATCGGATCAGAACGGGTGCATCGAATTGTAGCTTTCGCATTTCTTGGCGAACCTCCCACACCTCAGCATATCGTTGACCATATTGACACCAATCGTAGGAATAACAGACCTCAAAACCTTAGATGGCTGACAAAGTTAGAAAATGCGTTAAACAATCCGATAACACGGAAGAAAATAGAATATCTTTGTGGAAGCATTGAGGCTTTTGTAAATGACCCGTCAATCATACAAGAATTTGTAAATGACAATCCAAATTATGAATGGATGAGAACTGTAACACCAGAAGAGGCAAAAGCCTCTTACGAAAGATTGTGCACATGGGAGAGAAAAAAAGATTATGAAAAATCTTCAGGTGGAATTATTGGGGAATGGATTTTTACTCCTTATAAAAAAGATGACAAGAAATTTCCTTTTGAGAAAGAACAATATAACCAACAAGTCGTTCATAGACAAATTGACAATGCAATGAGTGTTGATTCTCACATAGATAGTCTGATTGAATCATTAACTCCCAACGCCATGCAAAGAGATTGGCGTACCCCAACAGAATTCCCTCTTTGTCCTTCTGATATAGGAAATAGCCCGCTGATTTCTTATCTGAATAATTTAGAAAAAGGGGCTATCATAACTAAAAATCAATATGCCACACATTTTATAGATGATTTTGCCTTATGTAAAGATGACCGCCTTGTGATAAGCACACATGCAGATGATGGAATAAAGAAGTTTTCAATGATTACTATAACATTTGAAGATGGAAAATATGTGCATGAAGGAACAACTTTCTTTGAAGAACAAGGTGCACAAAAGGCGCTTACTTTAGCGCAAGGACTTGAATGGGAAGGTGAAGACGGAATAGACGATTATTGTTAATTATACATGATATGAGAAAACTTGTAATTACATTCACAATGCTCTTTGCAGTAATCAGCCTCATGGCGCAAGAGCATCTTTCTTTCAAAGGTATTCCCATTGAAGGAAGTATGACAGCTTTTTGCCAAAAGCTCAAAGCAAAAGGATTTACATCAATTGGTAGTGAAAACAATTTAACTTTGTTTACAGGAGATTTTACAGGTCGCAATGCGACTGTTGGTGTTACAGCAACAGACGATGGAAAAGATGTTTTTGCCGTCGTAGTGTTATTTGACCCGAGCGGTGAATGGAATGCGCTTGTCAATACTTACGACTACTATAAGGATTTATACACCCGTAAGTATGGCAAACCATCTATCTCTAAAGAAAAAAATCCTGCCCTTTCAGATTCTAATACAGCTTTAATGGCAGAAGTACATCAGGGTACGGTTGTATATGGTAGTGCATGGGAAGTAACTGGTGGAGACATACAACTTTCAATAGAAAAGTCATCTGGAGTTTACAAAGGGATGGTTATGATTCGCTATCGAGATTCGCAAAATGTTGAGGCAAAAATCCAAAATGATTTAAATGACATTTAAAGATATACACGAGCCTCAGTCTATTAGATTGAGGCTCATTCGCAATATATAGTTCTTATCTCCGTATTCCTACCTGATTTTGTTTTATTTTCCAATCATAAGCCCCATTAGCGACATCAGCAACCTCCTTGTAGGTCTGCCGATGTTTTATTTTATCAAAAGACTGTCGGCTATCAGCATAGTCACAAAGCCAAGTACCAATAGCCTGATGCTGCTCTTTGGTCTCGCTATAATTCTGCATCACGTCCTTAATGTCGGCAGCTTCATCATTGCCAAAAATGGATTTGTATTTGTCCGTGCCATAATGAATAATTGCATCAATGGCACGCTTGAACACCTCACTTGCAGCATAGAACATATCGGCAAGAATAGCCAAGGCCTGCTTGCATAAATTCAACTCATCTTGTAATCGGTTGATGATTTTGTCTTTCTCCGCATTGGCAAGCCTGACTGCATTATTGATACGCAGTTGCACATTCTCGTTTTGGCTTCTAAGCTCCTTAATAGCCCTGTCACGCTCCGTAGCAAGAGAGCGACTTTGCGCAATGGCATTATCACGCTCCGTTTCGGCTTTCTGCTTTTCCGAAGCCAGTTCCTTTGTCTGCTTCTCCACCTCTTTGATGACAGTCGGCTTGAACGCCTTTTTAAGGCGATCATATTCCTGTGCGAGCTGCTTGTACTCCTTTTCAAGAGTGGCAGTCTTACCAATACCGACCAGACTGCCGACACTATTCAAGATGCCGTCCACCGTGTTCTTGCGGATTGCATCACGCTTTTTCTGCTTGTCGGCTATCTCGCTGTCAAGTGCCGCACTCCGTTCAGCCTTAGCCTTATTCTCAACCTCTATGGAGTTGCGCTCGGCTTCGGCTTCCGCTTTGGCGGTGACAGCTTTTTCCTTTTCTGCTTTGGCTTGCTCCGCTTCCTGCTTCTGCTTGGCTATGATGAAGTCCGTCCGTTCCAAATGCTTCTTACCTGTAAGCTCTTTTGAGATACCCCTTTCCATCTCCAAGCACTCAGCCAAAAGCGTCTGCATCTCGCTCATGGCTTTCTCGTCCAGTTTGCAGGATTTTCCTGTATCGTGGTTCATCCAATCCCATACGATATGGGCGTGAAGATTGGGCTTCCAAGTTGTAGGGTCTTGCGGGTTGCTGTAATGTCCTTCGTCACGATGGATGAACACTTGCAAGGGTGTGATGCCCCAACGCTCCTTACATACCTCACAGAAACGCTGCAACTGTTCCATAGTGGTGCTTTCATTGATTACTACCACACCCTCTTTGAGTGGGGTGCTGCCACGCACGATGGTCACCTTGCCTGTCTTCTTGTTCACTCGTTCACGGTCTTTGGTCTGCATCACCCGACCTGTCTTTTCCTTGACCATTCGGGCAATCTGATTGTAGCGGTCAGTTAATGAGCTGTTGCCCAATTCAGGTGCTACCCATGCTTCGTTTGAAGCCATGAGGTCGGTGCGGATATAGAGCCTTTCTTTATTGATACGGGCAAGGTATTCAGCTTTCCGCTTGTTATGTTCTTCACTGCTGCCTGTATTGCAAGGCTTAATGTTGATAGATGTCTTTTGCGCCATAGGGGTTGATTTATTATGCTGTTGTTTACCAATATCGAGTAATTAGGGCAGAGTCCTAATCGGAGAGTGCAGGGAGAAGGTCACTTCCTGCTCGGGGTTCTCAGGGGTGGAATCCACTGAGCGGAGTTTCCAAAGAGAAGGTCACTCTTTGGTCGGGTTGCATAGGGCTGACAGTCCTTGCCGGGTTCTTAGGGTAGCGTCCTAAGTGGGACGGGGCAACGCCCAGCCCCTCGGGAGAGCCCACAACTTCGGGAGCAAAGCGGAGAAGTTATAGTGGGCTATATCAGGGCAAGCCCTGTCATGCACGCCACACCTCCCTGCCGCTAGCCACCAAGTCAGGATTTGTTTCTTCCCTTTTGTCGGAATGCCATGCTTTTGCTCATCAGATATTCGTTGAGGTCTTTATATGCGCCATACTCATTTGAGGCATCAGCACACTTAGCTCCCAATGCTTCCATTATTTGCCGGGTGGCCATCTTGCCAACTATGTCATTATCCAAGTGGCAGCATATTTGAGAATACTCATTGAGTATGGATAGGGTATTCGGAAGGTTTACAATGGAGTTGAGTACCACTGCATCACATTCGCCATGTAGTATGAGGTAAGAGAGATAATCCATAAATCCCTCGAATACATGACAAGTAGATTCATAGTTCCTTATCGTAGTGATGCCTTTCGGAGCAATACATCCCTTGAAATAAGGATTCCGAAGTTCGTAGCCACCAGCATCATTCTTGAACCCAATGGCAAAATAGTGCTTGACACCATTTTTGTAGTGTATTTCCACGCACTGACTTTTGGCGATAGCGGAATTGATACCTCTTGACGAAAGATAACTGAGTAAGGCGGTATGTTCCAGTTCTTTCACCACGATTCTCTCAAACGAGGCTTTTTCTTCCGGCCTTATTTCCATTGGTTGTTGAATATGGATAATGACTGAATGGTTCATGATGCGCATTACCTCCGAAACATTCTGCGTGTGATACAGTTCCATAGCCAAATCAATGATGTTTCCACCTTTACCCAGTCCGAAGTCGTACCACACATTTTTATTCAAGTCAACCTTGAATGATGCGATTTGTTCAGTATGCAGTGGCGACAAGTACCACCATTTATATCCTTTCTTATTTGCAGGTTCGTAACCTTTGCTGCTAAGGAAACCAGAAATCGAAATTGCTTTTATCTCTTGTATAGTCATAGTGTGAGTGATTTGTTGAAATGATGAATTGTTGAGAGTTATTGCTGGTGAAAAGAAAAATAGCTTTCTCTTTTGCCCAGTCTCACCTCTTGTTGAGTGTTTGTTGAATTGCATCTATTTGATAATCAAAGATTAGCTCGTTATTCTCAACAATTCAACGACTCAACAAAGGACTATAACCCTAAAGAATCTATAAACTCCTTGGTTACAGTATAGAAACGTCCCACTCTGCTAATTGAGGAAACACGCCCGGGCTTGGTGTAGTCACATTGATAGGCAAGATAGGTCAGTGCGTTGTGTGCCGGGGTAAGTCGCCAGACATCTTTCACAACTTTGCGTATCTGCCATTGCTCCACCTTCACGCCGTTCATGGTCAGTAGCGGTATTAAGTCTTGAGGGATGAACGATAGTTTGTCAACGTGCTGCGTTTCCATAATGTCACGTATCAGCTCTACCATATCCAGCTCCGTATGATTGCGGTTGCATTGGATAATGCGGTCAAGAGCCTCTGTCTTGATATGGGCAGGATGGAACCACATACGTCCCTCTTTGTTGGTGGAGAGTGTGCGGTGCTGGAGATAATAGAGGAATGCAGGTATCTGTTCCTTTAGCTTTTGCAGGAAATTGGTATCATCGCTTTCAAGTGGTCGGATTTTACGCACCCAATAGCGGTTTTCTCCCGGGTCAATGATAACAGGGTAAAGTTCGTTATTGGAACATAGTACGAACTTGGCAAAGAAGTTTACCTCCTGTCTGTCTTTACCCTTGGCCTCCACCTTGTAGGTTTGGGCTGTGCTTAGGTTCTTCAATCGCTCGGAATCTTCTCTACGACTCAACAGCACCTCGTCCACAACGATGAGTAGCTTGCCAGCCCAGTCTGCATTGAACTGGCTCCTGAAATCCTCGTTTGTATTAAAGGTGGCATTGTCCTGAAAGATACTTTTCAGAAAGTTCAGGAAAGTGGTCTTTCCTGTGTTTCGTTCCTCTGACACCAATAACAGGATGGGGAGTTTCTGAGTCGGCTGCATATAAAGCAACTGCATATAGTCCAATCCCAGTTCGTATTGTTCCTCAAAGATGTGGTGCATCAGTTTCTCTATGTCTGGAAAAATCCCCTCTGCAGGAATATGGTCAATCGGTTCATACAGATTATAGAAACCGGCAATATCCTTTTGATAGTTTGTGTGACTTGGCACAGTGCAAAAGCCATTATATTTATCAATAGTAGGGATATTGTGCTTACCATAATCTTGACGGATTGTCCCAAAGCTCCATTGTAATCTGCGAGTGGTCATCGTTCCGTCTGCCAAAGGCTGCTGCACTACCTTATATATAGTGGTGCCTACTCGAATGTATTGTTCTTCCATAATGTTTGCCTTTATATTATACATTTGGACCAGCACTATTTGCTGTCTGAACTTTAGATTTCAGAAGTGAGGAGATTTCCTTCTTCGAGTAAAGATTGCGTCCGCCCAATTTGTGAACAATAATTATTCCCTCCTTCTGCATACGCCACAAAGTGGTATAGGTTATGTGGAGTCGTTCACATACTTGGTCGCGAGTATAATACTCGTCACTCTCTTCTTGTGTCAAATCGATCTGTGGCTTTTTCCCAACCAATTCTTCCACCATCTCGGCAACAACCTGTTTTAGGTCGTCTCTTTGTAACATTATAAAATTCCCTTGCATATTATGTTGTTTTAATGATTATGCTGCGAAATTACGATGGAATAAAATGAAAGCACCTCGGTAAAAATCATGTCGATTTCTGCCGAGGTGCTTTTAACGGAACAGCGTTTCTTTTTAACAAATCAAGCCTTCATGATGCAATCAATATACATTAGGGGAAAGTAAGGTGCGCAGTCTTATGCTTATCAACTTTGCCTGTTCTTTTCCTGTTTGAACAGCCTTTTCTGATAAACTCAAATTATAGTCGTTGCCACGTTCACTGACAATGGCATTATAAAGGGCTTCTGCCCAATCAAAGCCAGTCTTAAATCCTATGGATGGGAACTTTTCTAAGATGGCTGTATGGAAAATTCGATAGTTGTAAGAGTCATTAAGCAAACTGCTACTGGTCAGTGCAGCAAAAATATAGGCAAGGACGGAGTCTGTACCATTTGTTTCCATCCATTCGGTAAGTATTACCTGTATCTCGTTGGTAAGAAGTTCTGCATGAGGCTGTATAAGCATTTCTTCAAGCAGGACACCGACTTGCTTACGTCCACGTCTGCCTTTACTCTCTTGTAATGCTGAATTGGCTACATCTTTGACTACACGGTTGTTTGTTGCTTTCCATGTGCCTTTGGTATAAGCCGCTTTGTCCATACTGGTAAGCATCAAAGAACGCATAATTTGCTCGCCAAAGTTTTTCTGCCAGAAAGAAGGCTTCTCTCCCATCATTGTTTTGGATAATAAATCAGCGGCCTTCACGAAGCCATTATCAAATATCATCCAATAGAACACACTGAACAAGAAAGGATTATTGTGCTGCAATTTATCTTTTGTTTCCTCTTTGTTAAATGTGGAGGCAAACAGTTCTGTTAGTTTTTCGTGTGCCTGCTGACTAACATTAGAAAATTGAGTTTTGTTGTAGCTCTCGGTTCCCGGGCATAGGCTTAACAATAATTCGGTGATACCTTTTATTCCATCAAGTGATAGCAGTTCTATCAAGTAGGAGAAGCCTTTGAGGGCGAAGCTCATGTCACCCTCATATGCTTTGGCGAAAAGATTCGTGAACTCTTGATATTCTTTCGGATGTTCGTAATGCCAGCGACGTAAACGCAATAGATTCAGTTCTCGGTCTGATGCCTCTTGATTTTCCTGCTCTTTATCCTGTAAGTGGAGTTTAACCCCATCTTTGATGTATTGCGCATCCGTAGATTGCTCAAATTTAGTCATGGCACTCTCTATTTCCTCAAGTCCATTATCCAATTCCAAATAGCAATACATACAACAAGCAGCCACGTTACCTTCTTCTACGGCTTTAGAGAAGATGTTCATTATGTTCTCAATAGGCATATTCTTTGCTGCCATTACCTCCATAAGTATATTCTGGAGTGAATCTGGCTCATCACATTCTGCCGCATTGTCGTCATTCTGTGATAGGATATTCAAAGTGGAATGAATCTTACTTTTGAACTCTGCATAGATTTCTTGGTTCGTTTCAAACCATTCCTTCATCTTATTATTGCCCATAGGTATCGTATTATCTAATGGGTTAATCTTTAAGGCAAGCCAATGGAATTATTTTCACTCCATCCTGACGAGTGTATGCCATGCTTCCACCTGTCATCACAATCAGCAAATCCGGCTCTCGAAGAGGTACTTGCTTCTCCGTTTTGTTATGCTCTTGTATAAGTCTTTTGAGTTCAAGCAAGTGCTTAGCTCCATCATCTATCTCGCTACTACCAAGTTTGCATTCAATCAGGGCGTAACGTCCATCTTCCAAATGCAGTACAAGGTCAGCTTCTAACCCATAGCGGTCACGATAATATGAAATACGACTATTGAAATCAGCGGTGTAAATTTTCAAATCTCTTATGCACATCTGCTCAAAGATAAAACCAAATGTTTTTAATTGAGTTTCCATTTCTTCGACACTTATATTCATGGCAGCTACTGCAATAGAAGGGTCAACGAAACAGCGTTTAGGAGCACTACGTAACGATGTCTTACTGCGGATGGCAGGACACCATGCGTCAATGTCTTGGATTACAAACAATCTTTCCAACGTACTAATATAATCATCATAGGTATTCATGGTTAATGTAATATCTTCTGATGCCGTAACATCTGCAAGTATGCTGGTTTTCTTTGCCAAGGTACTGATATTTCTTGCGTATGACCTTAAAATTTGTCTGGCTATTTTAGGATTACGCTGTCTGTTATCCACTGCAGATATATCATATTCACAAACACTGTTTACATAGTCTTTTGCTATAAGCATAGCTGCCTTTGGCTTCATTTGTAATGTAGCTGGCCAACCGCCACGACAAGCGACATAAAGCAACTCGGGTATATCCAGTTTGCTTGTCGCTCCATCAATATCATAATTAGGATTATAGAACAATTCATGTATTGATACTTCTCCAGAAGATTCCAAAGACTCCCATAGGCTCATTGGGTACATTTTCATTCTTGTAATGCGCCCTGTTCCTGTGTGTCTTATTTGAGACTTGTCCACAGTATTACTTCCTGTTAAGATATATTGTCCTGGAATGCCACCAGTTTCATCAACTGCCGTTCTAACAGCATCCCACAGCATAGGAGCATCTTGCCATTCATCTATCAATCGAGGTTGTTCTCCTTTCAATAGCAATGATGGTCTGGTCTTGGCTGTTGCAAGATATTCATTAACCTTATCAGGGTTTTGTAATTTAATTACGCTTTTGGCTTGTTGCTCCGCTGTAGTTGTTTTCCCCGTCCATTTTGGACCCTCTATTAACACAGCCCCAAAAGCCTCCAGTCTTTCCTGTAGCATTTTGTCTGCTACTCTTGGCAGATATTTCATATGAATACATTGTTAATCAATGGTGCAAAGATACTCTTTTTTTCTTAAACAAAGCACTCATTTGGTATTTTTGAGCCTTTTTATTTGGTGTTTTTGTGGTAATTCATTTGGTGTTATTGGGGTGTTTCATTTGGTATTTTTGCGGTAAATGATTATATCAGTTAGACAAACCAGCCATCAACTCCATCCGTTCCTCCTCGCTCAAGCCTTTCAGCATCTCAAGCAGGGCTTTCTTATCTACAATTGGAGCAACCTCTTTGGGCTTCTCATTGAGCAGATAATGATTATACTCCAGCATCTTCGCAAGAGGGTAAGCTCCGATATAATTGGAGGTAATGTCACCGCCACCACTATGCCCCATGCTGTCGCTTATATATTTATAAGGTACGACTCCCGAATTATTGAGGTTGGTAGCGAAGCTATGTCTTGCCCAAGTTGGCGATGGTGTCTGTTCCATATCCAACAGTTTGGCAACTTTAGCCATGTGTTCACGTATATATCTGTTATAGCGTTGAATAACCCAGATCTCTTGTTCGGGCGTAATTAGCTCACTCATTATAGGGAATACTCTCCGTCCAAGTTTTGGGACATTGCCATACCTGTTAAGTATCTCTTGAATTTCAGGAGTAACAGGAAATATCACTTCGCTGGCACTCTCGTTTCGTTCACGTGTCTTGTGCCTAAGAAAACGCAACTGTTTGCCGCGAGTAGCATAGTACAACTCGTCATAGGTCAGTCGAAGCGTATCGGCAAGATTTTGCCCATCACCCAGATACATAAAGAGGAATAATCCCAAGTCACGGAATATTGCGTACTTTTCCCTGCCAAGGAACAGTTCATTCCCGTCTTTGTCTTTTGCCTCGTCTGCCTTCCAAAAGTCATAGAGCTTCCGCATGGTTGCCACATCAAGAAACTCGTGTTTACGGCTTTGCGCTTTGTTGTAGCCCGTGTCCTTGAACATTTCTTTGGTATCACCTTTCATCAGTCCGTTAGCAATACACATATTGATAATGGTTCTCAGGCTACGGAGTGCGATAGCAATGGTGGTGGTGCTCAGCCCATTCTTTTTCATGATTTTCACCCACTTCAAGATAAAGTCACGGTTTATATCGGCAAACGATATATCCGTTCCCAAATCTTTCACAAAGCGGTTGCGCACATCCTTACTACAACGAGCAGAACCAGCCTTGCCTTCATTGGCCTTAGATTGAATGTATGAATCCCAAACTGTGATGATGGTGCTGTCATCGTCTTTCTTACCTTGAAATCGGTCTTGTAGCTTACGAAGAGAGAAATTGTTTTCTGAAATCAGTTGATTAGCCATCAGTTCCACTCTGTCCATCAGATTCTTCATGTCGTTACGTTCCGCTAATTGGATACGCCGACCGCTTTTCTCGTAATCGCAAAGAGTTAACCATTCTTCCATAGTGTATGATTTACCTAAGCGCAGGAAAGCCTTTTGCCCGGCATGACACACACGCACAGCTACAGGGAGCGGTTGCGAATAGTCGCCCGCTTTTCGTATGTCAAGAGTCAACGAGCCATACACATTACCATTAGCAGCAGTGAACTTTGCAAGGCATTTTTCTCCTCTTGCATTGGATTTTCCGTCCTTCTTGACCATTTCGGTGACCTTATTCGTTTTTTCAATCTCCATAATGCACTTATTAATAGGTGATATACCGCTCATTTTGGTGACCTTCAGGTGACCTTTTTGTGCGAAAACTACTGCAAATGTACGCATTTTCTTGCAAACAGCAAAATGTATTATATACTGATAATCAGCGTAATCGCACTCTATGCAATCCTATAAAATAACCCACAAAAAGACTCATAATCTGGAGGTCCCTGGTTCAAGCCCAGGCTGGTCCACTTTCAAAATCAAGCACTTACGAGAAATCGCAAGTGCTTTTTTCTTTGTCTGCGTAAACAATGCGTAAACAAATGGTTTGAGTTGGCTCTGTTTACGCATAGAATTTCTATGAAATCCCATGCCATTCTATAACATAATTCATTGAGATATTCTGTTAATATGACTCTACTTGGCGGTTAAATAAGCTCAAATATATTCCATTTACACCTTGATTTATAGAATAATATTGTATTTTTGTATCGTGTAATGCATTTGTGGCAAGCCATGACCTTTGTGGTGCTCTTTCTTGAAAAAGAAAAGTGAGTTTGCCTAACCGCCGTGGGAGGGTTATCCCATTCCGATGAATCAATGCGTAGAGGGAGTGCCAGTCGGAGGGTACTCTATGACAAACGAAACGCGAGAGTTGCTTCAGGGGTTGAGACTAATTAGCATAAGCCCGGTTACCAGTCAGCGACAGAAGACAACGAGATTGCACCGCTGCATATAACGACAATGTTTTTATCCATCTAAGGATAGGAACTCTGTGGTTATATGCAGTGTTTTGTATATGTATACCTCACATTGCAAAGCGTCTGTATTCAGAGGTTATGTTGAACATAAACAATGAATGCAATGGAAAAACTGACAAAGTCCCTGTCGCTTTTCAAGGAACGGAACTGTTCTGTTTCTATCGTGTTGGACTCACGTACCCGCAGGAAAAACGCCTGTGAGTTTCCGTTATCTCTCCGTTTCACGATAGACCGCAAATTCTTTTATCTTACTGTCGGAAGTTCTTTCACTGAAAGAAAGTTCTCAGACATCTGTAATGCGACTAAATGCAAGAGCGAGAACTACAAACTTCAAAAAGAGTGGAAAGATAGCTTTGCCCCCAAATACAAAGAAATCCTGATGAACCTGAATAAAGGTGGCATTCTGACATTTGAAATGGTACGCCAATGTATCATGAGCGATGGAGTGATGCCATCCAAAGAAGATACGACCAAGTCACAAACTTTTGTTGGTGTATGGGAACAAATCATCCACGAATTACGGACAGACGATGGTGGTGCACGTTTTACCACAGCAGAGAGCTACGAATGCGCACTCAAATCATTCAGAAAAATTCTCGGAACCAATATGATTAGAGGATTCTGCATCAGTGCTGCAGAAATTCAGAAGTGGAAAGACGGTATGCATAATGGAGTAAAAGACGAGAAAGGGGCGATAGTCGGGAAAATCAGCGATACTACCGCCGGGATTTATCTCCGTTGTTGCCGTGCTGTATGGAACAGGTGTATACATGAAGGCTATCTCAAAGACGTTCCTTATCCTTTTTCTAACAAGAAGGAGAAAGGGCTTGTGAGCATACCCAAGAGTGCGAAACGCAAACAGAGCTTCCTGAATGTCTGTCAGATGACGGAGCTATATAACCTTTTTGTCTCAAAGAAATATCCCGAACATTGGTCGGAAGAATATACCAAACGTGCCCACTACTCATTAGGATTGTTTCTTGCCCAGTACCTGTGCAACGGCTTCAATATGGCAGATGCAGGGCGATTGACTTACGACAGTTATTATTATCAGACAGATGGCAAGGCTTTCCGTTTCAACCGAAAGAAAACTTCCCGAAGAAGCGCTGACGGTTCTGAAGTTATCGTTCCCATTATCCCTCCTTTACAATATGTGTTAGATGAAGTGGCGGCACCTCCGACTCGGGGTGGCTTTGTTTTTCCTCATATATTAAAAGGTGCGAAAACAGAAGAGTTGCGCCGTAAATATACCATGCAGGAAAACTCAAACGTAAAAGACCGTGTTATTAGGATATGCCATGAAGCACTAAATTGGGACAAGTCCATCTGTCCGTCAGGTACATGGTGTCGGCACTCGTTTGCCACCAACCTGCATAACGCAGGAGTAGATATGGATTATATTTCTGAAAGCATGGGGCACGCATCTTCTGATCATGCAATCACTCAAATATACATTGAGCATTATCCTCTTGAAATTCAAATGGAGAATAACTCAAAGCTGTTGAATTTGACAAAGACCTCTGAAAGAGATCTGTTATTGGCAAAGCTGACGAGTATGTCCACTGAGGAATTAGCTAAGTTGTTTACACGATCCTAATGCGGCTTTGAAGATGATAAATTTCATAGAGAGAATAAAAGACTACCTCACAAGAAAGGATTGCGCTGATATGGCTATTTGTACTTGGAAGTCAGCCAACGAAGAGTCGTATGCCGATTTCTGCAAACGCATGGATGCTATAGGCAAAGGAAACTTATCTATTCTAATGGATATATATCAGATGATGCGGGAGTGTACACCGCCAGAAGCCTTGATGCTGTATAACTGGCTTTCTGATTTCATAAACGGTAAAGATGTACAGCATATAGCCAATCAGCAATGGGCTGGCAAGTATACAGATGTTATAGCCCAATGTATCACCAACAAACGGTTGTGGATAGGTGTCAACGTAAAAACGGGTACGGTAGAGTTGCTCACATCCCCAAAGTCAGAATTATTGATGGTTCATTCCGGCACGCCTATTGAAATTTGGAACCGCTTACCACAGAAAACGAGATCCTATTTGATAGGGCAACTGGATGTACTTATGAAAAACAGCAAAGGATGTTATCTGTTGAGCAAGCTGGAAAGAAATATGGTATACCAGTCCCTGGCGTACATTTCCCGAATCATTTTCTTGTCCCATACTGTATTCGTTGGTGAGTTTATGGCCAACCTGTATGATTATGTGATGGAAAAGAAGGAGATTTTGGCTTATTGCATGTACTATTTTGTGATATTTGACCACGGTCTTTCACGTATGGCTAAGTTACTTGACCATCTGCTGAACAGTGGAGAGGTTGACAATGGCGACATGATTCTAATAAAATCATGTGTTGCCTTGCTTGTTCATAAAAACATAGAAATGGGAACTGAAAGCAAAGCCGGGTGGGAAGATACTGCAGAAGCCTGTAATCCGGAAATCTGGAAAGAAGTGATGTTTGCCTTGCGAAAAGTCAAAGGCAGACATGGAAACAAAAAGGTTATGCAATCATTGGATGATATCCTCATTGGAGACAAGGAACGCATCAAACAGGGCATCCGCTCGTTTCTTGAAGAGAACACAGAGGACATAAGCCTTGCCTATCTGCAGAAATCATTGGCAAAAGCGGGCAGAATAAAAGCGTCTACAAAGTACATGGCATTCCATCGTGCTATAGAACAGTTCTCTCAACACCATTACGGACACGATATACCACAGAAGCGATATGGCGAAATCAAGGATATGGTTTTGGACTTGCCTCAAAGAGGAAACAGCTTCGTCAAGGCAAAACGAATAATAGACCGATGGACGGACTATTTTATCAAGAACGGATAGTTTGGAAATCCGATTATCCGTAATTTCATCTGCAAACCTCTGTTGAAATACGGTCGGTAAAATTAAGCTATAAATAAACCGACCGATACGCAGAGTTTCATACACTACTTTTGCTTGTGAAATCGGTTTTACAGAGTTGAACCGAGACTTAAAGTATCTAATAACTAAACAAGTAAAGGTATGGAAGAAAGATTCAATTTTAACCAATTACTTCAAAAGCCTATCGCCATGATGACTGGCGAGGAGCTTTGCTTTCTCATTACAAAAAGTGTAGAATCCACCGAGAAGTCTACATCCCCAATGGCTTCCAAAGGCAACTATTATGGTATAGAGGGTATTGCCCGTGTGTTCGGATGCAGCGTACCCACGGCTAACCGCATTAAGAAGAGCGGCATCATAGACAAGGCTATCACACAGATAGGACGAAAGATTGTGGTGGATGCAGACCTTGCACTGTCTTTGGCAAAAGAGTCAGGTGAAATCCATATTAAGGAGCAGTAATATGGAAGATAATTGGAAAAAAGATTTGGTAACAGACAGCTATGGGAATCCAGTCCGATCCATCAGCAACCTCCGACTTATTTTCACTTTGGATGAGAATCTTAGTCAGATAAGATATGATACCTTTTGTCAGGACGATGTATGTTTCAGCCCTTTGTTTCGCAATGTCAATGGCAACAAGATTGATGAAGAATCGGCAGGAAAGATACAAGACTATTTGGAAAGGACATACAGATTACATCTGACGCAGAATAAAGTTTTTGAAATGCTAAAAACAACCTCTTCGGAACGGAGTTTTAACCCTGTACAGGATTTCATCACCCAAGAGACATGGGACGGACAGCCTCGCATAGCCACAACCCTTATTGATTATTTGGGAGCGGAGGACACGCCGCTTGTCAGAGAACAGACAAAACTATGGTTCGTGGCGGCTGTTGCTCGGGTTTTCACCCCTGGTTGCAAGTTTGACAACGTACTGACTTTACCTGGTCCGCAAGGTATCGGGAAAAGCACCTTTTTCAAGACTATTAGTGGAAAGTGGTTCAACGATTCGTTCTCTTTTGCCAGTGGTGACAAGGAGAAGGTAGAAACCATAACCAATGGTTGGATTATTGAAATCAGTGAGTTGAACGGTTTGAAACGGGCGAATGATGCAGAGGCAGCCAAAGCTTTCTTAAGCCGTTGCAGTGACTATATGCGCCCAGCATACGGACATAAGGTTGTGGAGTTTATGCGGCACAATGTCTTTGCGGCTACTACCAATGAGACAAACTTCCTGCAAGGGGATAACGGGAACCGACGCTGGTGGATAATCCCGGTTAAAGGCAACGGCCATGTATCGGAATGGTCGGATACTCTGCAACGTGCTGTCCCTCAACTTTGGGCAGAAGCGTATGCCTATTATCAGCAAGGAATGAAACTTTACTTGACACCTGATATGGAAATTCAAGCTAATGAGGTGCAGGTACAACATTCCAACATCCTTGTTGACCCCATCATGGAAGATCTGGAAATGTATTTGGAGCGTGAGATTCCTATCCAATATGCAAGCTGGACCATTCCTATCCGACTGGCTTATCAAAAAGGGGCATACTCGGAGCCAAACTCAACAATGACTCAGCTCAACATGGTTTGCGCCCGACAGATTATAGAGGAAATGCCAAATGACTTGGTCAGACGCAATCCAACCAAATACACTTCGCAATATATCAATCGCCTGATGTCCATGATTCCTAATTGGAAACGGAGCGATCAGGAAAAGGTCAAAGGTTTGCACCCTGCTTATTGTGACAAGACTGGACGGACAAAGCATCCGTGGGTGAGAGTGGACGCACCAAACGAAGAAGCCAGTGCGGCACTACCGAGTGAACCGGATTTACCATTCTAAATTTCAAAATAAGGGAAAAGATAAATACCCTGTCCTTTTGTCCCTCTTTCCCTGAAAAAAGAATAAAAATAAAAAGCCGACAAAAAGGAAGTTATAAGAAATGCTTGGGACATGGGACAAAATGAATTGACAGTATGAAAAAGGAAGAACTTATCAAACAATTACAAGAACATGAACCGCTACTGGCGAACGCGGTCAGCCACATGGTGGAGTATATTCAAGACCGTTACCCTGCGGCATATCCAAGCAAGGCACAGACCGAAGCTGTGAACGACTATCTGCGGAGCATCTATGCAGATGGGGACGGCAGCATGTCAGAGCGGAACCGCGAACATCGCCGTATCGCTTCGCAGAACATCACTATTGCCGCCATCCGTGTATTGGATAGTCGCCAGCTTGACAAACTGCAAGACGTACTTAACCATATTGCATACGATAGGGAGTATTATATGCCGGAGAAAGGACATGGAATGCACCGCTGACTTTCTCTTTTGGCTGTACCATTTAATAAAATATCTTCAAATAGACAGATGATGAAAACAGACTTGAATTATTGTATAGTGCTTTCGTCAGAGCAGCTTGCGTATCTGGCGGGAAGCAAATACGGCATTGACCGCATGAAGATTCTGCACCGACTTATTGAAGAGGCTGTGTTGAAAGAGACCGAGTATGCCATAAAAGGTTTCTCCACGATCTTGCAAGTGGGGCAAGCCGTTCTTTCTGAAGTGGATTTGGCCAGCAGGTTGGGCTATGACAAAAAGACCATATCCCGTATGCTTGACAAGATGAACCAGTTGGGAATTGTCACATCTACACAGAGCAACCGAACAAGCATCCATACGCTGAAATGTATATCGGCATGGATGCAGGACGGAAACTGCATAGACAATCCTTTCTATGTCCGACTGAAAGACAGACTTGATGAAAGAGAGAATACCCCTGCTATATCAGATGAAGGCAAACAGCCTTCTCCCTCTTCTTTCCCTTCTGTTACAGTTTCCCCACAGACTGTGGCAACGGAAGATTCCGGCAGAGATGTTTCGGCTAACAATCAGATATAGGCGTACTCAAAAGGAGGTGTGTCCGAAGCTGTTGTATGCAGTATTGCAAGAAGTTCCTATGTCGCACAAATTCGCTTCGCTTATTCGTACCACATAGGCATATTCCGGCAGTCGCAAGCTCCCACCGTGCTGACCATTTTTATTGATGTTTCACCCATAACATAACAGAGCATGAAGAAGAAGAAAAAGAATACCGACAAGGAAGTTGATGAAAGAAACGAGAAGAAAGTCACAAGGCGCACCTTGCGGCTTGAAGCCAGGGTGACGGAACAGGAATATACCCAAGCGGCAGAACTTGCCAAGACCTGCGGCTTATCCATGAGCGACTATGTGCGCCGTACCGCCTTGGGGCAACATCCACGACAACGGTTGTCTGACCGTGAAGTGAAAGCCCTGTGTAGTCTGACGGATGCAAGGGGTGACCTTATCCGTATTGCAGCAGCCGTGAAATCCATCCAAGCAGACAAACGGGCCATGTATTTCAGCGATACCCGATTTGTAGAACAATGGATGAGAGCCGCTACTCAACTTATCAATCGTTGGAGCCAGATAGAAAATTACCTTACTGAATAAATTTTATGATAGCAAAAGCCTCTACCATATCGCATGGCGCAAATGCCATAAGATATTCCGTCAACAAGGAGAAAGCGGATATAGTCAAAGCCAACTTCTTGCCCGATGATATTTCGCCGGAAGCGATGTACGAACGGATGATGCTCGTACAGAAAAAGTTTGCGGAGAACATTAATAAGGGCAGACCGCTTGGCAGGAATGTGATAAGAATTGAGATTTCCCCATCCGAGGAAGAAAGCCGGGACTGGACGATGGACGATTGGGTACGTTTGTCAAATGAGTTCATCCGCGTGTTTGATTCCATAGACCTCTCTGTCAAGACCAAACGGGCTTCCTCAAAACAGACCAACCTCAAAGGGTCTCAATACATAGTCGCCCTGCATCGTGATTCTAAAAGTGGCATTCTCCATCTGCACATTGATGCCAACCGTGTGGATATGGACGGAAAAATCAATGACAGCCATAAGATTGGCGAGAGGGCTGTCATGGCTGCGAACATCATCAACGAAAGACGAGGCTGGGTACAGTCTGAAGAAATAGGCATACGGCACAGACAAGAAATCTCAGACAGTTGCATGGAGATACTCCGCACGATGGACGAATTTAGTTGGCAGAGGTATGAAATGGAATTGGTGAAACGAGGCTATAAAGTGCACCTGCAAGAAAAAGACGGTGGCGGAATTTATGGCTATTCTATCAAGCGTGGCAACTCCATTTACAAGTCATCCGTGTTGGGTATCGGGCGAAACCTGACTCCATCAAAGATTGAGGTTACATGGGCAAAACTGCATCCGCAGGAAAGGAAATCCGATCCGGCAAAGCCTGTTCCCCAACAAACACGGACAGCAGACACGACTCCTGTTATACAACCTTCGACTGCTTCACAGCCTGTTATGAAGCATTACGATATAGCGACGGACGAATATCACAGTTTCCATATCGAGTTATCCGAAGCCGCTGATACTATCATTCGGCAGGATTGCTCTTTGGAAGAGGCACATCCGTTAGCTAAGATTGAAGAGATACAACACACGGCTCTTTTGCTCTTTGCCGGATATATAGATGCAGCCACAAGTATGGCGGCTTCAAGCGGCGGTGGCGGTTCTGACACAAGTGGCTGGGGACGGAACAAGGATGAGGACGAACTTGAATGGGCACGCCGCTGTGCAAGAATGGCAAACAGCATGTGCAAACGCAAAAAGGGACTTCATAGATAAACGAATTATTAAAAGGCAGAAATCATGGGAATTGGAAAATCAAAAATCACTCCATCAATAAACATTGATGATATGCTGAAAAAGGCTGAAAGCAATCATGAATTAGAGGCTGAAATGCAAGATGTAGACAAGCGGCTCACAGAAATCCGTGAAGCAAAAGAGACATTGCTGAAAATCCATCAAGACCTTCAAGACGCTATTAAAGCTGAGGGTGAGGCTGTGGTGGTTTTGAAGGAAGCTATTAGTAGTTCCAATAACATTATCAATGGCATTTGCAATGCGATTGTAAAAGCAGAGCAAAACCCACAGTTCAAGGCAACTATAAAGTCTGAACATCTTGCCCAGCTTCAACAACTCTTAAACCAAGCCATTGAGACATGGAAAACCATGTTGGAAAATCACCGTTCCGAACAGGCGAAAATGCTAACGGAACATGAATCCAGTATGCGCAAAATCCTCAGGCGAAATGAAGGTGTTTGGTTCTCTGACTTCTGGATGAAAGTATTGGTGATATTTTTGTTCGTTTATACGGTGGTATTGGGACTGGTTGTATATTGTTCCACATGAGGTATCATGTACGATGCCATTCAATATGGACGGTTTTCACCTCTACTATGGTCCAGTCTTTACCAACAACTTGTCAGCAAATTAAAAAGCAAAGTTCGGAAAAGCGGCTGAACTTCGCCGCCATTTTCTTAGATACCTCTTTTTGAATAATCAATACTTTCTTTATATTTTAATCAGGTTTGGAAGATTGAAGTTCGTGTAATCTCCATTCATGATTGCGCCATTTGAGAAAATAGTTGAATCATCTTTCTTTACGCCATGCTGTTTATGGATATGGCCAAACAGATGCAAGCGAGGCTTTATTTCTTCTACTCTCGCTAAAAGTTCTGTCGAACCATAGTTTATCCCATCGTCAAAATCAAGAATGCCATAGGGCGGACAATGGGTAATCAATATATCTGTGTCGGCAGGTATGGCAGCATAGTTACGGGCCTGACGGTCAGAAATGCAATCTTCCATGAACATGGGAACGCCATAAAACCTAACGCCATGAATTGTCACACTGGAATTGCACAGATAATGCACATTCTCATCCAATCCATCAATATTGGCTCTATACAAGCAGGCATCGTGATTGCCACAGATGAAAATCTTGTGCGGATAAGAGAGGTCACAAAACCAGTTCATAAAATCAATAGCTTCTAGCTCACTTCCGTTCATGGTAAAGTCTCCTGAATGTACAAGGATGTCGGCATCGGGCAGCCGGGTGAGCTGCCGATGCTGACTGTGGGTGTCGGAAATATGTACTATTTTCATGCTATTATATATCGTCTATAAAGATAATTTATCCATTCTGTGAGATTCGGAATTTTTGATTCGTCAATACATTCTTTTATCATAGGAAATGTCGCTTATAATTTTTCAATAGATTCGATTTCATTTATCTTCTCCAAAACTTTATCTACAATATTTTGTGGGCAAAAATCATCAAATGAATACTCACAATAATATCCGTTGCCTTCATCCTTTTTCCTATATCCGCTTGCATACTTACTGACATCTTCATCTTTGCGCGATTTTAATACCAAATCGCATCTTTTGTTAGAGGCGTCATATACAATATCAATAACGAGATTCAGCCTTTGGCTTTCCACTGCAATACAATTTTCATTAGAAGTACTCCAATACCACGCCCCCCAATCACCAATATTGAGAGGCTTCATTTTATCTTTATTGTAATTCTCGTAATTGCCACCAAAGGCTCTTAATATATTGGCATGATGCACTGATAAAAAGCCTGTATGCCTCCTTCTTCCACCAGATGTACATATCCACCATTCTTTTTTGTTATATTCAAAATAGATATCACAGGTATCGGACCTTTTCGTGAAATCCATTAGAAAATTGTCTTTTGCAAACTCCATATAATCCTTTTCTTTTCCATTGTTAATATATATAGACAAGGCTTCTTCTTGGGTAAATCCACTTTCCATAAGTCTTTGTATAGAATCCATAAAGCTTTTGAAATCAGATGGATTTTGAGTGACGAATGTTCTCCAATCACTCCATTCCCTTCCAAAGGTGTAATAGCTTCCGACTTGAACTGGAGCATATTCTGGCATGCCGACTATCCACGCGCGCCGTAATAAATCAATTTCGTGCCCCGAATAATCCATAAATAAACCATCAAAGGAATCAGAATATTTTTTAAGTTCATCAAAACAAAAATTCCCATCAATGGAAGCCCATTCTATAAGAATGGTCAAATTTCCTTCCCATATATTGTGATTGCTGACAGTCCTACTGCATGTTTTCCAGAAGAATTCCTCCAATTCAGATATTTTGCATGAATTGCTTTGGACTGATTCGTACATTATTTTAACCATCTTCTTATCCGCTTCATCAAAATAGCAATCAGAATCATTATGTTCAACTAAAATTGTTTTATAATAATTATGCTCTGATCCATCTCTGTATGATTTGAGAAATTTTAGAATAGGAATATGTTTTACATAATTGCGGCGATGCAACTTGTTGTAACTTGTTTCATAAATGCGCTTCAATTCAATATTGCGGATAGTATTTTCTTGATTGGCGAATTTTACATATCCAGACAGTAATGATTTAAGGATTATAAAATTTGCATCATTCTTGTTTGAATCGTCTTTTTTCGCTTTCTCTCCGAAAAGCCTATCTATTTCGTTTGAAAATGTAGAATCTTGTATCCCTCTCAAAGCATTAAAATATTTTTGTATCATAAATAGATTCAAATCCAATATTGCTTCGGAAGGGTTTAGAGAATTATGTTCACTACAGGTCTCCAATTCCCAAACGATTCGGATGAAATTTTCCATTGCCACATTGATATTCTCAATGTCACGGTTTTCAAGCCTTTGGTAAAAGAAATCTTCCCAGTCATCCCATATTTTACCCCAATTTTCATCTTTTTCTTTTCCTATCTTTGCTTTTTTGAAAAGCAAAGGCTTCAGCTTTTCGGCCTTATCCAATATTCTACCCCTGCTGTTCATTGTTATATATAAGTCCTCTCCCAAAGACGTTTCTTCAACCGGATAATACCAAAAACTAATTTTAAGAATTTCTTCGTATGGCAAATTAAAATGCCCCTTGCTAAGGGTATCCAAAAAATCAATCATAGATGAAATGGATATGTCTGAACTATAAAAATCATAATACCATTTACTTCTTTGGATTTCCTCTTTTTTATACAATCCGCTATTAAACAAGTCTTTCAAGAACTGCTCTGTATTGGATCTTACACGATATGCAAACGATAAATTGGGGGTATCCACTTTTAGTAAAGACCGGAAATCATTATCCCTATTTTGCGTTTGAGCGGCATAATATAGCATCAGAACTAGCGTGGTAAAACGTTGCTGTCCATCTATGATATATTTCTGATTATGAAAAGAATAACTATACAGGAACCCTACATTTGTGTTTTTGTCTCGCAAGGAATCTATAAACTGTTCAGTAATGCCCTTAAATCTCCCCCAAACATATTCTCTTTGAATTTCCGGTACAACCAGATATTCGCTCTCTAATAATTCTTGTATTGTATTTTGTATCATAATCAAGATAAAATTAAAAACCGTTCAACATTGTCAGCTATATTATTTGCCATTGTCTCTATATCTTTCAAAGTCCATTCACTTGTTATATTTAAAGCAAAAGTTTTCAAAGTATAAGGTCTAATAGCAAACTTATTCGTATAAAAATCATTAACTATTAGACTTTTCTTCTCATTAAAAGATGCATTTCTATAACCTCTATTACGACTTCGATGGAGCAAGACTAAGTTTCCAATAGAACACAAACCATATTTATTTAAAGTGCTTGCTATATCTTTTGTCGTTTCATCAAAGCTATTATCTTCTTCTAATTTTTTTCTCCATTCGTTCAGGACTTTATCATCAACACCAAATTCATATCGGCTTGAAAGTGCATCTATATAAGCCAACCATTTACTTTTATTGTATAAATCATCCTCATTAGGAGTTTGACACCCAATATGCTCAATATCCTCTTCTGGAGAAGCAGAAAACAATCCTATCGGCAAACGTAAACATTTAGAGTCGCGGCAAGCAATGATGTCCTGCAAAACAAGTATTTTTTTCAGGTGCTCGTTATTATACCAATCTTCGCTTAAATTCCGCAGTTCATTTATAAGTTCTTGTTTCACAAATTCTTTTGAAATATCTTTATTATATGATTCAAGCAAAAATTCTGATATTTTCTTTTTCAGATATTCTTTGAACTCATTCTTGTCCTTGGAATTCAACCACTCCTCATGTGTTTCTGCATAGGTAATTTTACTCTTAAAATTTGAAAACAAATAGGATATGTAATGATATATTTCATTGTCGTCAAACCAATCATGCATAAATCCATATATGCGTTTCAGTTCTTCATACATTTCCCAATTATCATCCTCTATCCCATTTCCTTTAATGTCCAAACCATATTCAAAGTAACGGAAATTAAAACTTTGACCTTTCTGTGAGTGTATTTCATACATCATACGATAAAGATTATCAATAGGGTATGTCTTCTCATCAAATCCTGATTTGTCAAACGAATTACGAGATAGAAATTGTCCAAGGAATTCCTGTACATCTTCTTGTCCACACCAGTTATTGATACAGTCAAGCTCCATGCCCATTTTCACTCTAAATTCATTTACACTATTCTCATCGATGATTTTTGTTGATTTATACTTTTCTTTGGAAGAATGGGTAATTAGGATGGCACGCATCAAGTCTCCTCCATCAAGTTCGGCTTTTGCACCATTGATGTTAGCAAAAATCTGTTCTTCATTTCCGTCCACCTCATTGATTATCATCTTCGTCTTATCCAAGAGAATACTTTCTATAAAATTTTTTCTTTCTTCTGTATTTTCCCAGTCTTGTTTTCCATCCCAATCTCTAACCGCATCAGCAACCATTCGAATATAAAACTCATCTTTATGTTTAGGTTTGCCGTAATTTCCTCCGTTCCAATAGTTTCGAGTAAGGATTTCTTTATTCAAGAATAAACCGGTTTCTTTTCTTGTCGAATATTGAAATTTGTTTTTCATCAAATCCCCTTTCCCAAAATAAGATAAAATGATTGCCATTGTTGTGAGACGTTGTTGACCATCAACGACATTGTAATATGGCATATTTTCATCCATTCCTTTTTTCAAGATTGTAATGTGTTGAAGGCAGTAAAACTTACCTTTAATATCTTCGTCTTTACCAGATAATTGTCTTGAAAATTTTTGCAAATCACTTAATAACAACTTTACGTCATTATCTCGCCATTCATATCCTCTTTGGTAGTCAGGTATATTATAATATATCTGTTTATTTCCGAAGATATCCACTATGTTTTGTACTAAATCATTGTTCATAACTACTCTGTTTATATCACGTTAAACTGTTAGTTGAAATTATAGAAAACTATCAAACACTTCCTTTCGGTCTTTGTCAGATATACCACGATAGCAGTCACTGCGAAACCAAATCAATGGTTTCTCTTTTTGTTTTCTATAGTTTTCAGGTATAATTTCCTGTATCTCATTATTGTTTGCTGATGCGAGTTTTATAAAGGAGTAACAACTTATGGCAGTTTTAATCGCCTCGACAATAGGTTTATTCATGTTTACAATGTCTGTATCGCCAATCTCTTTAAGCATCTCATTGTTTTGTTGAATGGCAAAGTTCGATGCTGTGATAAGTTGTATCTTTGCTGTTCCTGCCTGTTTTGTTATGCGCACTCCCTCAAATTCAAAAGGCATAGAAAAGATTGAACACACAAATTTACCTTTGAGAATGGCAGCAAGGGCTATCAGTGGAGCATATATGCTTCCTGTCTGTCCACCTAAAGTTGCGCAAATTAAAGTAGTATCGGTCATCTGAGAGATGACATTTTCCACAAGACCTGTCAAATTTGACTTTGCTTCGCGTATTTCATCAAGACGAAAACTCGCATCGGCTTGCGCAGCATTGTTCGCAAGTTCTTGATTATCCGTATCGCAAACGATAAGTTTTGCTTCTGTGAAAAGATTTGCATTCTTAATGTCGGAAGCAAGATTATATCCACCATTACCGACAGCAACAAGTGTTATTGACATAATTAGAAATTTATTATTTGTTATCAGTGTATGAGCTTAATAATCATTTTCTCTATAGTTCACCATTGCAATAATCCATTTCTTCCAATTCGCACCCGGCATCCTCCAATTCCTGCAGAAACAGCCGTGCACACATCTCCGCATCATCGCCTGCCCGGTGGTGCTGTCCATAAGGTATCTTGAACTGGTCGCAAAGATAATCCAGACTATTGCAACCGAAACTGTAAGTTTTGCGTGCGGCACGGAGGGTACAATAATAGGTGATGTCCGGCTTCTCCATACCGTATAATTCCAACGAGTGACGGATGCAACCGATGTCGAAAGCGGCATTGTGAGCCACAAGTACGGGTATATCTTTAAGGTATTCACTGATTTCCGCCCATATTTCCGGAAATTCCGGAGAGTTTTCTGTATCATTCGGTCGGATACCGTGAATCTGCATGTTCCAATAACTGTAACTATTTCCTTGCGGACGGACAAGCCACGAACGGGTTTCCACAATCTCTCCGTCACGCACCACGCAGATGCCCGCCTCACAGATGGAAGCACGTTTGCCCGTAGCTGTCTCAAAATCGATGGCTATGAAATTTATTCCTTGCATGGTTTATCCTCCTCTTTCCAAGTGTAATAGTCCAACATATTTTTTGCAAAATTGCGCATTTCGTTGCGCACGGATTCCGGCTCCAACACTTCTACCTGGTCGCCTTGGGCAAGAACTAACTGATAGAAGTCGAAAGTCGGCTTCAGGTGATATTCAAAAAGCGTGGACTCGTCATCCCCCTCTATCTCCCGTTGTGATTCGTACAAGGGTAAGGTACGCAGATAGTCTGCAAAACCGCCGTAAGCCAAGAGTACGATGCGCTGTATGGGCTCATCCGATGTGATTACTCCACAGCATCCTTCAAAATATTGGTTGACATCGAAGTCCTTTTTCATCTTGAACGTCTTGCCCGTGTCCTGAATATCCGAGATGCGGTCGAGGGCATATACCCGGTAGACATCGACAGGTTTGATGCCTTTCTCTTTGTTTCGCTCCGAATAGTACGGGCTACGTGCCACCACGTACCAACGGCGCTTCACGACTTTTAGGCAATATGGTTCAATCTCAAATGTGCTGGGCTCCGGCTTGCCAAAACCTTGGTGCGTAATGCTCAATACTCGATTACGCCGCATGGCATCCGCAATGCAGGTTAGCCAAGTCTGTCCTGAAGGGATTTCTTCAAAAATAATTCGGTCTTCCAACTTATTGTCTGCCTGTATTTGGTTCAACGTAGCGTATGAACTGATGAGCCAGCTGCGCAGATTGTTGCCTTCGATGCGTTCCGGCTCATCAATATAATAACGGTATCCATCCTTCCGGTCACATTCTATATATACATCGAATATGTCTTTGATAGCCTTCTTGTGGTTATGAAAAGTCTTCAAAGGCAATTCCTCACCATAACTCAGTCCGCTTTCCTGCCAAAGTTCGTTGATTTCCTCAAACGTCAAACGCTTATGTCTTCGCAGAATGTCCATCAGCCAGACATATCGTCCCAAAAGGTTTGCTGCCATGCTACTATCATTTTATGGTTATGCCACAAAGTTACGTATTCTCCTGTGCCAAATCGTAGCCCAACCTTAATTTTTTCTCTTTTCCTGCATTTCTTTTATGTTATGCCGCGTTTTGGCATTTAAGACTCTTTACTTTGCAGCAGAATTAATAATAAACTTCTAAACATTAAAGCATTATGGTAACAACGAATTTAAGCAATGACTTTATGGCGAAAGTATTGGAAGATGCCGCCTGGAAAGAACTGTCGGGCGATTTTGCCTGGAACGAGCAATTGTTGGAGAAATGTAAAGACAAAGTGGTGTGGAAAACGATTTCCGGAAACAGCAGCATCCTTTGGACGGTTTCTATGCTTGAAAAATTCAAGAACAGGATTGACTGGGAAGAAATCTCCAGCTCAAGTAACGAACATCTGTTCACGGCAGAGAACTTGGAGAAGTACAAGAACTATTGGAACTGGCGGGAATTGTCACGCAATTCATCATTGGAACTGACACCGGCCATTTTAGAGCAATTCGCTGATTATTGGGATTGGAGTGAAATTATCGACTGCTATGGCAGAGATGAATTGTACAACGCGGAATTTCTGGAAAAGTACCAAGATCGCATTCCGGCTTCCGCTTTGCAACGTTCCCGCTTATGGGACAAATTGGTTGAAGACGAGAAGAGACAACTGAAGATACGTATCCTTTCATAAAACAAAATGAAAACCGTAGAAGGCTATAACGTAAAAATCTACACGGACAACATCGAGGACAGTGCCAGCGAACAAATCAAGGAGTTGCTGTCCATCGATGTGTTCAGCAAGTGTAAAATCCGCATCATGCCCGACGTTCATGCCGGGGCAGGCTGCGTCATCGGCTTTACGGGAGATTTAGGCGACAAGGTGATTCCTAATATTGTGGGTGTGGATATAGGTTGCGGCATTCTTGTGCAGCCGTTCGTCTGCGTGAATGACATAGATTATCATGCTCTCAACGAGTTTATTCTTCACTACATACCGTCGGGCCGCAATTACCGGGACAACCGATATGCGCCGCTCCCGCAAAAGTATATGGATGTATATCGAGAAGCCAAGGACATCATCAAACAGTTGCGTTGCTACCGCGAACAGAAGGAAACCAAACGCTTGAACGCCTCCATAGGCTCATTGGGTGGTGGCAATCACTTTATCGAACTGGACAAGGACGAATGTGGCATGACCTATCTTATTATTCACACCGGAAGCCGCAACTTGGGGAAACAGGTGGCGCAAATCTATCAGAAGTTAGCCGTAAAGTGTCAGTCTGGATGGGCCGAACTGATGGAAGAACAAAACCGCATGATTGCCGAATACAAAGCGGCGAGGCGTAAGGACAAGTTGCAGGATGCCATTCGCCAACTGCACAATTCGTTCAAGATGCGCAAACCCGCGATACCGCCCGACCTGTCCTATTTGGAAGGCGCTTATCGGGAAGATTACCTGCATGACATGCGCCTCTGCCAGCATTGGGCCAAGATGAACCGCAATCTGATTGCCAACCTCATCATGGATTACTTCATCTCTCAAGGCTATGTCGAATTGAAACAAAATGAACTGGCATTTGAGAGCGTGCATAACTACATAGGCGACGACAACATCATCCGTAAGGGAGCGATTGCCGCTTATGAGGGGCAGAAGTGCATCATCCCACTGAATATGCGTGACGGCTCATTAATTTGCATAGGCAAAGGCAACGCCGATTGGAACTGTTCCGCCCCACACGGTGCCGGGCGCATCATGAGCCGGAGCCAGGCTTTCAGGAGCATATCAATGGATGACTACCGGGCTTCCATGCAGGGCATATACAGCGAAAGCCTGTCGGAAGAGACCAAGGATGAGTCGCCCATGGTGTACAAGCCGAAGGATGAAATCATCGAAAATATCCGTGACACGGTGAGCATTGTGAATGTGATAAAGCCTGTGTATAACTTCAAAGCTGCGGAATGACATGGATAACCCCAAAAAACTAGCTGGACTGGCTCCTGACAATTATAACTATCCGCTGGCCGACGTTTCCCATCTTTCTGAAAAAGAGAAGAAGGACTTGCTGAAACGCGGAATGCGCATACCGAAGAAACTGCATTCCGACGAGGAGTTCGAACAATGGGTAACGGTATTTTCTGAATGGAACACATACCACTGTAGCAACGGGTATAAGCCTACGGAAGAAGGAAGGAGCTTCGAAAGAATGGTTACCGCAAGCTATGAACGCGGCCTGTGGTATCACCGCAAGCATTTCAACGAATGGAAGAAAGAACATCTGCAACCTCTCATTGACGAATTGATGGAGCACGCCGCCCATGACCCGCAATATGACTGGCAATATCTGTATGCTTTGGAGTGTGCCAAGCTACGCTGCATGAGGGCTTACTTCTCGCATTCCCTGATAGCGGACGAAAAGGGGAACTTCGGATTCAACCGCTGGATAGACACCTGCATCGGCCTGTTGGAACATATCAAAGACGATGGTTTACATATCTCCCGGCAGCAGATTGAACGGATGAATATCCGAAACATCGGGGACATCGTTCCCCGCTCCCTTATAGATGCTTACGAAGAAGCACCGATGCCGGGTGAGGAAGAAGACGATCTTCCCGACAAGCTCTATTACGGCAAGAAGATATGTGTCCGCAAAATGGAACGGCTGTATTACCGGATACGCCTTTACAAGATGAGGGACTGGTGGGAGTAAAGCAAACATTATAGGCAATAACTCCAAGAAAGGGTTATCAGTATATTGGCATCCCTTTCTTAAACTTATCTCTTGTTCAATAACAGCGTAACCTTTACTTCCTTTTTCTCATAATCTTCTGTCTGCATACCGAACAACATGTTTGTGTATCCAAGATGTTGCATCACGGATTTACAGAAGATCTCAAGCTCCGTTTCATCCAGCGGGCAGTGAGAAGGACAACGGATAAAGATAACGGCACTGTCATACTTCGTAAGGTCAAACAGCTGATATTGGGTCATTGACTCCAGAATGTAGGCGAGGCGTGAACCGGTATCCTGTGTCACAGAGTGGTAATCATACTGTCTGCCGTATTGAACATTGAGCAGAAACTCCACATCGCTTCGCCTAGAGGTGCTGCCTTCGGCGGAAAGCATCCTTACCAAATTCTCTCGTGCGGCCATTTTGCGTAGATATTCTTCCCGTTTGTCCTGACGGTATTCCCGCTTTCGTTTTGAGCGATTTTTACGTTCGAGATTCCATCTGATTGGAAATTCAATACGAACACAACGTTCGCCTTGACGCCCTCTGCTCCGGAGACGGCGCGGAGTCTGATGCTTCCAAATACTTTCTTCCAGTTTATCCAAAGCAACTTCATACTTATTATTCAAAACCTTTGGTCCAAATTCTCTTTGCCATGTTTCCTTTCTTTCGTCAGGTGAGAATCCCCAATAAGTGATTTCCCATAGACAGTGCATAGCGATTTCTATTTTGGAAATATGCACATCGTCCGCCACGACAATTTCTTTGGCCAAATCTTCTTCCCAAGTACAGTCGTGCATCGGGCTTACGCCAATCCATTTTTCTTCATCTTCCCATTCTCCGCCATGCCATTCTACAAAGATTTTACCTTCAAAATTATTTGCAGGTTCCATGTTACGAAGAATGTCGTATGTCTCGCGGAAGGCGTAGAGATTGTCCAGATGTTCTAGCTCGTGTTTCTCCAGATACGGAAGAAGCTCGTCGAAGCCGACTTGCGTTAGTAATTCTTTTAGTGTCACAATTATTTGTAGTAGAAGTGTTATGCTATAACAATTTTATTATCACTGTCTAATGAGACCTCCTGTCCAGGCCTAATGGGCAGAGCTAAGTTATAATCGAGCAGGAATTGGTTGCCTAAGTTCAGTTCATTTTGCGTATCATACCGGACAGAATAAACCTTGTTTTCCCATCCAAAGGGGACTCCGTTATATTCTTGGGCGAAACGCACAGCATACATCGTGCCGCTGATGATGGGACATTGTGCCACGATGACCGATTGGGTCAAGACAACTTGCATACGGCAACGCGCCACCAGTCTTGTGGGATTAGCTTTCACGCCGAAAGGATGTTCGGAAAGGATGGCTCCGCCCTTGGCGATTATTTCGTCCTGCAACGATTTGTTCACTCTAGGATGCGTGATATCTAAGCCTGAGGCCACTAAAGCGATTGTCTGTCCGTCCGCATCGAGACACCCCTAGTGGGCAGCCGTGTCGCATCCCAAAGCCAGACCGCTGATGACGATATGTCCTTGTTCACCCATCTGTTTAGCAAGCCCGTATGCCATGTCCAATCCATCTTTATCCGCAGCACGGGCACCAATGATAGCCACATTGTCTTCACGGTTGAGTAAATCCTTATTTCCCAACACGTGGACGAGCGGCGGTGCATCTCTGCATAAATTGCGGAAGTGATGAGGATACGCTTCGTCATAGTAAGAGATGGTGAACACTCCGGCTTTTGCTTGCCTGTCTAATATCCGTTTTGCCTTGTCGAGTTCGCGAATGGACATGGAAGCCGTTTCTTTCAATGAATATCTTTCGCTTTCTATGTCTTCATACAGTTGTCTGAGAGAGTACCCCAGCTGTTGCAGGCATAATAGTTCTTCTATTGAAAGACAAGAAAGCCTCCACGCCTCCATTTTATTTTGCCTCTTCTTGACTGTCTCTTTCCAATCTTCTTCTCTATTTTTCATAAGATGGTATTTTATTTTGCGGCAAAGGAAACCTTTCGATGCGCCGAATCGGAGCATAGGCTGATTATTTTTTTCGTCTGCTTCCGTTTTGCATTACTCTACACGGGATTCGAAAATTTATAATGGAAATACAAAATATCTTCGCCTTGTGCTGCAATTTGGCACTTGGATGACGGAACTTTGCATCATCAAACCAAATAGGAGGAATAGAATGAAACTGGCAGAAGCATTAAGCATCCGCGCCGACCTGCAAAACAGAATCGACCAATTGAAAAGTCGGCTGAAGTACAGCGCCAAGGTGCAGGAAGGTGACCAACCTTCTGAGGACGTGAACGAATTGTATAAAGAATTGGATGAATGCCTTTCGCAATTCGAAGAGATTGTCTATCGGATTAACCGCACCAACATGCAAACCGTGCACGAGGGAGAAACTCTCACCCAAATGATTGCCCGCAAAGATGCATTGAAGTTGCGTCTGACGGTAATGCGCGACCTCTTGAAGCACGTTGTTGAAAATGACCGTTACGGGCGACAGGAGATAAAATATGTCCGTACGGTGGACGTGGGTGAATTAAGAAAGGTGACGGACAACTATTCTAAACAGCTCCGAAACCTGGATATGAAGCTACAAAGCCTGAACTGGTCAGTGGATTTAATTTGACATAATAAGGCGTAGTCCTTCTTTGCATCAGACAATGGCGGCACTTCCTTGTCGCATGGCAGGGGCAACAAACCAAGGTGGCAGCTGGTAGAAGCATGGTTATTACCGCGTATCTCCGACACAGCGTACAAACGCATAACGTATACGGCCCCTGGGGGAAGATTATTACGCATTACCTTGTGCCGATTGTTTGGAAGGAAAGACAAGGGTGGGTTGAGGGAATTTATTACTCAAAAATAGGCACTATGATATTCAAGGTATTATTTTCGCAATTCAGTTTTGCCGAAATCAGACCGGCATTCCTGAATTTATGGCAGACCAACGAACCGAAACTGGTCGAACATCTCGATTTGGACAAATGGGAAAGAATTTATCAGAACGTCCAAGCGTTGGAGGCAAAATCATCCCAATATTATATCCGCTTAGTATGGCGTTGGGAAACCTGTAGCCCGATGATAGATATGAACTGCTCTGTATACGACAAAGTGGACAATCACCTCGACTGCCCTATGGCCTGCTATCCTTCGTGGTCAGAAATAGCGGGCATGGAAGTGGTGGTGGAGAAAGACATTGTGATTACGCCTCAAGAGCTTGTTGCAGGCTTGCTGTGGGAAATCACTTACTTTGGTGGGACAGAAGAGATCGTACGAAAGAATATGGAAAGAACATTTCATGGAGGAACGAAATGAAACGAGAGCATATTGTCATGTTCATTTGGACATGTATTATTTCTGCCATAATGCTTCTCCTGCTTGTCTCGCTTTGTGGAGGAATGTCGGAAGAACGGTGGATAAGGATATAAATCGAATATAATATGGAAAAAGTAAGCGAAATATTTTTCAGTGAGCATGGGCTGACTTCTACATCGGCATCGCATTTGGCTGATTTGGCGCAAGAGGTCATAGCCGGGAATGAGGCAAAGTTGAAAAACATGACCTTTGTGACTACGAAAGTCGATATTGTGGGTTCGGCTTCCGAATCGGGAAAAACTATATGTGTTGGCTATGACGAGAATATGCTGGCCCAGGTGCATCCTCTTTTGGAAGACATAGCCTCGATGAATGCTTTTTGCGCTTGGATGAGAGAAGCAGTCAAGGCTAAAGACAAAGAATTGAAACGGGTAGCAAACTTTACATTTGAAGAATGGTGTACGCTTCAAGGAGTCGAAATTCCTTCCAGTCCATCCTATCCAAAGGAAACGACGGAAACGGATATCATTGCTCAAATGAATATCAAGGAGCGTAACCGCTATCTGCAATTGGAAGCCGTAGCTGCTACTATTGGAAAATATATCCATCTCGGAGGCCAATTCTCTTCTGCCCGTGAGGAACTCCAGAACGGAATCATGAAGCCTTACAGCACCGACGACAATGGAAAAGACACGCTGATTTACGCTCATGTTCCTTCCGTTGACCCGCAAAAAGTAGAAGATGTGTTTTTCGAACTCCAAAAATGGCATCGTCAGAATGAACGGGAGCTGAATAAAATGAAGTTTGCCATCAAGAAACAAGCCGAGAAACAGACTTTAGAAAATACACATCGGTTCAAGCAGGAACTGGAAAGTGAAAAACAATGCCACATGACACTTTACACTCAATACAAAGAATGGCAACTGAAAGAGCAGGAACGCATTTCTAAACTGAAAATCAATGTTCTGGAAGCCTTGCAAGAAACTTATGAACGCCTGAGTCGGCTTGAAGAATAAAAAGGTGTCGCGAACTTGCATCTCAATGGATGCTAATCGCGGCTTTGATGGGACAGAGATTGTCGCTTGCATGTAATTGGAATTAGAATGTCTAACTAACAAACGGCAGATGTTTGCAGCTATAAAAACATCCGGTCTTAGATTTTGACTTTGTCTGTGCCTTTGCCTTGGTATTCCTGCTAAAGGAATGCTGTGTTGACAATCTTTGTCCCTAACTTAAATTTTGAATACAATGGAACATTTGAGAAAAGTATTAGGTCAACCGAAAAGAAAATTCACATCTTGGGAGAAGGTTTATATTGGTTTTATGACAATCGTTCTATCGTGCAAAATAGTATTATATATTTTTTGCAGATTACAGAATGAGCTAAAAGACTAACGAGAGATTGCCATATCCAGATGAATTCTTATCTCTAAGATATACGATAAAACAGGTTTCCGACTTCAGTCAAAATATGGTCTTCTATGCTGGTCATTACATTGTATTTGTCGCAAAATTATAAATTATTTGCGACAACATTATGCTTTATGCAAAACAAAAGAAGGGTATTTGGCATTACTCCCAGCTAAATAGCAATCTTTATTCCCTCTAATTCTGCGTAAACAATGCGTAAACAAACGGTTTCAGTTAGGGGTATTTAGTGAGTTTTATAAGAGATAGTAAAATTCGTAACTGTCTGATAATTAATTAAGATTAATAAAACGGACTATCGCAGAATATCACATTATCGTTCTCATAATCTGGAGGTCCCTGGTTCAAGCCCAGGCTGGTCCACAAACTGAAAGGCTCATTCTTAACAGAATGGAGCCTTTTTTGTTTGCAGACCCTCCAGATATGATAGTATGTCCAATTCTATAAAGCTACTACAATTCTAAGAAATACTTCTATATATAACCCCATTCGCAAGAATGTTGCAGCAGTTTATAATAAACAAAACCTTATATAATCTTCTATTTCTTGAGCAGCTACAGCATAAATCGGTGTAAGTTGCTCAAAATGGGAATCTCTTGTAAAACGAGAGCCGTTGGTGATCATAGCTAATTGACCCACATTCCTTTTTCCGCAAATCTTAATGTAACATAATAATACCTTCTTGCCAATAGCAGTTTATTGGCTGCATCGCAGTTAGTTACAACTCCACATGTATGAATTTGTACTTTTTATGGACAATTACAGATTTCACATTTCTTATACAATCCATACATTTGCACATCCTAATTTTTTAATTTTATTTTTATGAGACCAAAAGTTATCTTAAATCTTTTATTCTTCCTTTTCTGCTGTACAGCAGTACAGGCACAGACAGGAAGACAGATTACAGGGAAAGTGATTGATGCCATGGGAGAGTTGCCCGGGGTAAGTGTTGTAATTAAAGGAACAACCAATGGGACAACCACAGATTTAAACGGAGAGTTTAAATTGGACAATGTAAAAAATGGTGATGTTTTACAATTCTCATTTATCGGCTATAAAACGGAAAATGTCAAAGTAGGCAATCAAAGTAAATTTGATATTACAATGACAGAAAATACCCAAACTTTGGAAGAAGTGACCGTTGTTGCTGTAGGATATGGTGATGTCAGAAGACGTGACCTGACCGGTTCTATCGGTTCCGCCAATATGGGCGATTTGACCAAGACTCCTGTCAGCAATATTACCGAAAGCCTCGGAGGACGTATTGCCGGCGTACAGGTTTCATCCGGTGACGGTGGACCGGGAGATAACTTTAATATAGTAATCCGCGGTGCCGGTTCATTGACCGGAAGTACAGCTCCGCTTTACGTTATCGACGGATTCCCTTCCGAAAGTTCCGGCTTAGGATCAATAAATCCTAATGATATTGAATCCATAGACATTTTGAAAGATGCTTCCGCCACAGCTATCTATGGAGCACGCGGTGCCAACGGTGTAGTTATCGTAACCACCAAAAAAGGCGGAGCCGGAAAGCCTACCATTACATACAACGGTAGCGTAAAAGTAGGTCTTGTAAAAAACACACCGGAAGTGATGAATGCCTATGACTTTGTCATGCTGCAACAAGAAATCATGGGCAGCGGAGAAGAATTCCAGAAAAACTATATAACCGAACTTTATCCTACACTGGATGCCTATCACAATGCTAAATCTTACGATTGGCAAGACTATATCTACCGTACCGCTCTCAGCCATAACCATCATATATCCATGACCGGTTCGCAAGGCGATTTGAAATACACCACATCTTTGTCTTACGATGACACACAGGGAGTTATCATCAACTCCGGCGTAAAACGCTATCAAGGACGTGTGAACCTGAGCCAGAAAGTAAACAACAAACTGAAGATTGACTTTACAGGAAACTATGCCAGCACTGTTCAGGACGGTCCTACCGTATCGAGCGCCACAAGTTCCATGTCTACCGCCTACATGTACAGTGTATGGTCTTTCCGTCCGGTATCCCCTACAGGAAGTGATCTTCTCAATCAGATGTACGATGAGGGTGTCAATATGAGTGAGGACTACCGCTTTAACCCCGTGAAGTCTGCTCAAAACGAATACCGTCATAAGACAACCAATAATCTCCAGTTTAATGTAGGTGCCGAATATGAGATAATTAAGAAACTCAAACTGAAAGTTACAGCCGGATATACATCAACCGACTACAAAAACGAAGAATTCAACGGTTCTCAGACACGCACCGGTAACAGCCACCCTTCCAACACTCAAAGTAAGGGAATAAACGCTTATCTATACCAGAGTGAAGCAAGAAGTTACCTGAACGAAAATACACTCAGCTACCAACTGAACAAGAACTCTCATAATTTCAATGCGATGCTCGGTATGTCTGTTCAGAAAAATACCAGCTATATACATTCTATACGGACGGAAAAAATCAGCAATGAATCTTTCGGCATGGCAGGACTCGATAAGGGAAGCACACCGGCCGTAAATTCTTCCAAAGGCGAAAACAAACTGATGTCTTATTTCGGACGTATCAATTATAACTACGACTCCCGTTACTATATAACAGCTACCATGCGTGCCGACGGTTCTTCCAAATTTGCCCGCGGCAACCGTTGGGGTTACTTCCCTTCCGGCTCTTTGGCATGGGCTTTTGCGCGTGAATCTTTCATTGCCGAAAATGCCAGCTGGCTGTCAAACGGTAAACTGCGTTTCAGCTACGGTCAGACCGGTAACAACCGCATAGGCAATTATGACTATATGGCACACCTCATCACTGATGACGATCTTTACAAATATCCGTGGAACGGTCAGTTTGTACCGGGTTATGTATTGAGCAGCATGCAGAATGAAAAGCTGAAATGGGAAACAACCGAACAATTAGACCTCGGTCTGGACCTCGGCTTCCTCGACGGACGAATTAACCTGAATATGGACTATTACATCAAAACCACCAAGGACTTGTTGCTTGATGCCGATATATCTGCCAGCTCAGGTTTCTCTTCTGCTACCTTAAATGTTGGAAAATTGCGTAACAGCGGTTTGGAAATCACCTTGGAAACAACCAATATCAAAACTAAAGATTTCAGTTGGAATTCCAGCTTCAACATCGCTTTCAACAAAAATGAAATCATAGCCTTGAACTCAGGACAACCTTATATGACCAGCTATATCAGTTGGGATAACAAATATAAAACCACTCCGGCATATATCAGCAAAGTAGGTGAATCTGCCGGTAAAATGTACGGCTTCATCTATGACGGAACTTACAAATATGAGGACTTCAACAAGACAATAGATGAAAACGGCAAAGAGGTATATACCTTAAAAGAAGGCATCCCGTATTACGTAGCCGGTACTCAACCGGGAGACCCCAAATACCGTGACCTGACAGGTGAAGGCGAAATCAACGACAAGGACAAGACCACTATCGGTAACGGTCAGCCCAAACACATAGGTGGTTTTACCAATAATCTGGTTTGGAAAAACTTCGACTTGAACATCTTCTTCCAATGGAGCTATGGCAATGATATCCTCAATGCCAACCGCATGGTGTTCGAAAACCCTTCCGCCAAACAAAATACCAATATGTTTGCCGCCTATACTAACCGCTGGACTCCGGAAAACCCCACCAGCAACATACCGAGAGCCCGGGCGCAAGGTTCCAATGAATACAGTTCACTCTATGTGGAAGACGGCTCTTTCCTGAAACTCAAGAACATCTCATTGGGATATAATTTTGAGGCAAAAACACTGAAGCCCTTGCATATAAGCAGCGCACGTGTTTACCTTTCTGCCGAAAACATTGCCACTATCAGCGGTTATTCCGGAAGCGACCCGGAAGTTTCTACCCGTAATTCTCCATTGACACCGGGCTTTGACTGGTCTCCATACCCTCGCGCTTTCAGTATGTCATTGGGATTAAACGTAACATTCTAACCAAATATTAAAAATGAGACTGATATGAAAACAGTATATAAATTATTCCATGCAACAGTTTTAACATTATGCTCTGCCATAATGCTGAGCTCCTGCGACAGTTTTTTGGATACAAAGCCTTATGATTTCACCGCTCCGGAAACTTTTTACTCCAATGAAAGTGAATGCACGGCTGCTTTGGCCGGAGTCTATTATACTTTGGTCTACGAGAAGGTATACGGAAACAATTACTCATGCATGATATCCAACGTAGACGACCTGAGTTACTACCAGCGCCAAAGCGGACAATTGGCAAGTCAAGTCTATGGTAACGACCATAATCCGGGAAACCAACATGTATGGGGTACATGGGAGACTCTTTACAAAGGAATCAACAATGCCAACGTTTTTCTTGAGAATGTTGACAAAGCCGACATGGATGAAAGTGTGAAAACACGAATGAAAGGTGAAGCTAAATTTCTCCGTGCATATTTTCACTTCCTGTTAGTACAAGGTTGGTACGAAGTACCCATCCGCAAGACCTCATTCAAAGATGTGAATAATTCATCCATAGAAGCAACTCCCCATGCCGATGCTTTGGATTGGATTATCGGAGAAATGGAAGAATGCGTAAACTTGGTTGATGACCAGACCTATGATAAGTCTCCCTCTTATATCAAAAAGAATACAGTAATGGGTATCCTTGCCCGCGTATACTTGTGGCGTGCCGGATATCCCACCAACGGCGGACAGCCTTACTATGCCAAAGCTGCATATTGGGCCAATGAGGTAAAAAAATCGAATAAGCATAAGATGAATCCGGATATCTATGCTATCTGGAAGAACATGGCAGCCGACAAATATGATACCGAATACAATGAAAGCATCTGGGAAGCCGAATTTATCGGTAACCGTACTGCCGACGGCATAGGAAACTATACAGACGGGCGTATAGGAAATGTTATAGGCAATCTTCAAAAATGCACCAAAGCTACCGGTAAGGGATACGCCTATGGCTTTTATGCAGCCACTCTGATACTTTGGGATTTATTCGAAGAAAACGATAAGCGCCGCGACTTGTCCATCGCTCCTTATTGGTATGATGTAAACGACAACAAGAAAACATGGACAAACAAACAGATTGTCCAACGTTCATGTGGAAAGTTCCGCCGCGAATGGGAAACCTCTTCTATGAAAGAGAAGAGTTATACTCCTGAAAACTATCCTATTTTACGTTATGGTGATGTCCTTTTAATGCTGGCTGAAGCAGAAAATGAAGCCCATCAAGGACCTACGGATTTAGCATACGAATGCATTAATGAGATACGCCAACGTGCAGGCATATCCAAATTGGAGGGTTTGTCCTATACAGACTTCCAACAAGCCGTCCGTGACGAACGTGCCCGTGAGCTCTGTTTTGAGTCTCTGCGGAAATATGATCTGGTACGCTGGGGTATTTATGTAGAAGCCGTACACGACAAATTAGGAGCTGCGACTCAAGATAAACGCTGGGCTACAGGAAACCAGTTTATCGGTGCACGCGATTATGCAGCACGTACACAAGAAAAACACCAGTTCCTCCCCATTCCGACAAAAGAACTGGATGTAAACGGCAAATTGGAACAGAATAAATATTGGCAATAACCTAAATAAAAGAACTACAATTCTTCTAACCTTCAACTTTTTTTATTAACTTAACCGAAAGAGGTTGTTTCATGGCATGAAGCAGTCTGCCGTTCCGTCCGGAAAGAGATGGCGGCAGAATGCCTCTACATCGAAGACAATTTCTTTTTTTGCATACCTGCTAAAATTTCGCAATATGTACCGATTCTATTTGTTATATTGTCTGTTTTTATGCCTTGGCAACATACTCTTTGCACAGACAACCGGATTTGAAAAAGGAGTGCCACAATCCTTCTGCACAGTACAATCAAACGAACTCTCTTCCTCAGAAGAGTTCTACAAAGAAGGGAAAAGAAGCCTTGCATGGCAATTCTCTCCCCGTTCCGTGCTCACCGTCAAACTAGATACTCCCCTACATCTGGACTCCATATCAAAAGAAAAGCGCGGGATTACACTATGGATTTACAACGAACAAGCCAGAAAAGATTCGCTGCGCTTTGAATTCTTCTCTCCAACGGGTCATGTATCTTATAGGTTCGGTTTCCGGCTAAACGCTCAGGGTTGGCGTGCCTGTTGGATAGGCTTTGCCCACATGAAAGGAGATAAGCAAGAGAATACAATCGCCGGTTACCGTATCGTTGCTCCGGACAACAACGGACGCGTATTCTTCGACCGTCTCGTTTTCCCCGTAAAAGAAATGAATCAACGCACTACTCCCGACATGCAGATGCCCTACAATAATTCACTTACATTTAGAGACTTATGGCATTGGTGTCGTGTATGGCAATGGGAACAGCTGGAATATGACCTGCCTCTTCCTGCTACGCTGACTCCGACAGAGAAACAGGAATTACAAACCATAGAAGAACGGCTGACAAAAGTCCTGACAGCGGATAAAGTTTCACAAGGCAAAATCGACAAAGCCTATGCTACATTCCAAAAAGCACAGATACAACGCTCCGGAAACGGCTTTACAGGAGCTCCTCTTGTAGTTCCCGATGACAAGTTGAACCGCAAAAAGGGAGAAATATCCCTCAACGATCTGGAAACAATGCTCTCCGGATTTGCCTATGATGCCTATTACAATCAATCCAAAGATGCAGAACACAAATATTTTTTAGTCTGGGACTATGCCATGAACCAAGGATTTGCTTTCGGAAGCGGCATGGGAACCAACCACCATTACGGCTATCAGATAAGAAAAATATACACCACAGCCTGGCTGATGCGCGACAAAATACGGCAAGCTCCCACATGCGATAATATCCTTTCAACACTAGCGTTCTGGGCAGCCTTACAGGAAACCCGTAAGGCATGCGGCAAAAACCGCGACGAGTTACTGGATACATGGCATACATTGCTGATGCCTAAAATTGTTTCAGCCATGATGACAAAGGATGAGAGAGAAAGGGTTCGCGCACTGAAAGGACTTTCACGTTGGGTATCCACGTCGTTGAGATATACTCCCGGTACGATTGGAGGTATTAAGGTAGACGGTACCACTTTTCACCATGGCGGCTTTTATCCGGCCTATACCACGGGAGCACTTGCTATGCTGGGACAATTCACCAATCTGACTAACAAGACTTCTTATCAATTGACCTTATCTGCCAGAAAGGTACTGAAATCCGCTCTTATCGCCATGCGCAACTATTGCAACAAATACGAATGGGGCGTAGGTATCAGTGGCAGACATCCTTTCGGCGGTTCCATGAAAGATGACGACATAGACGCTTTTGCCTACCTTGCCCTATCCGGAGACTTCTCGGATAAAGGAGAACCGTTTGATCATCAACTGGCCGCAGACTATTTGCGCCTTTGCAAACGTAATACCCCTGAAGCCGCTTACTTCAAACAACAAGGGATACTTCCGGCAACAGCGCCGCAAGGCTTTTTTGTATACAATTACGGTTCTGCCGGCATTTTCCGCCGCAATAACTGGATGGTTACGCTCAAAGGATATAACACAGATGTATGGGGAGCGGAAATTTACACAAAAGACAACCGGTACGGTCGGTATCAAAGTTACGGTTCGGTACAAATAATGGGGGCTCCTTCCCGCAAAGCCAGCGGTTACAATGAAAATGGCTGGGATTGGAACCGACTGCCCGGCACCACCACCATACACCTGCCCTTCGAACTGTTGAACAGTCCTCTGCCTGGTACTACCATGGCACGCTCCAAGGAAAAATTCGCCGGTGCAAGTTCTCTGAAAAACCAAAACGGAATGTTTGCCATGAAATTAATGGAACGAGACCTTAAAAACTTTACCGGCGATTTCGTAGCACGAAAGTCGGTATTTTGTTTCGATAACCGCTTAATCTGCCTTGGCACAGACATCAAAAACAGCAACAGCGACTATCCTACGGAAACAACGCTTTTCCAACACGTCTTCCGACCGGGAAAAGATTTCATCAGGATTACTGGAGAAAAAAAACAGCAAATAGGGCTGCAACAGGAACTACCTGCCTCGGATACACAACCGGTCTGCCTTGAAGACGGCTGCGGTAACCTGTATTTTGTGAAAGACGGAAAGGTAAAGGTGCAAATCACAGAACAGGAATCGCGCCACGAAAAGTTACGCACCCCCACTACCGGAACATTTGCGTCGGCATGGATAGCTCACGGAACAGCTCCCAAAGATGGAAGCTACGAATACATGGTATGGATACAGCCTTCTGGAAAAGAGCTGAAGACCCATGTGCCGGCAGCCACCTACAAAGTGATACAACGCGACCGCAAGATGCATGCCGTAAATGATGTGCTGACAGGCACCATGGCATACGCTGTCTTTGAAGATACCAAACCGGCTGCCGATAATGTTTTCTCTTTCTTGCCCGCAGAAACAATGGTGATGTATCAAAAAGAGAATAATGCCTTGGTAATGAGTGTGTGTACTCCCAACCTCAACATTGCGGAAAAGACATTCACAACCAAAGAACCCAGCCGTATCATAATAAAAGAGTTGGAACTGAAAGGTAAATGGCATGTGTCTGCTTACGACAAAAGAGTGAAAACGACATACCGGACCGGCACAACCCAACTGAGTGTGGAATGCCAGCATGGGCAACCTGTAGAGTTTACCCTGATTCAATAAAGCCTCAGCAGACAACCGGTCTACCTCCTGCCGATTGTCTGCTGGCAAAACTCCTCAATCATATCACAATTATCCGTATCTTTGCACCGTTACTCAAACAATGCCCATGACACTGACTGAAGAAACACTCCAATTTATCCGGGAGCATCGCAAAGACAACGTACGCAACCTTGCTTTACAAGCACACAAGTATCCGACAGTAGACGTACCTGCCGCTATCATCCAAATTGTGGGACGTCAAATTGCAGAAGAAAAAATACCCGCTTGGGCAGCACGGGAAGGTATTCTTTACCCGACACATCTTTCCATGGAACAATGCTCCTCGGAAGTAACGGCAAACTATAAGGTCAAAATAGTTTCAGACACGGGATACGGCAGCCGCAAAACCTTTACTGACCTCACCGGCGGTTTTGGCATCGACTGTGCCTTCCTATCTGCCTGCTTCCAACAGTCCGCCTATGTGGAGCGGCAGGAAACACTCTGTACAATAGCAGCTCATAACTTTTCGCTTTTAAATTTAAAACAGGTCATGGTCTGCCATGAAGACAGCATCCGTTATCTGCAAATGATGGAACCCGTAGACTGGATATTCATAGACCCCGCCCGGCGTGATGGACACGGAGGCAAAACAATAGCTATCAGCGAATGTGAGCCTGATGTTTCCGCTTTGGAAAATTTACTGCTTGAGAAAGCGTCACACGTTCTGGTTAAGTTATCTCCCATGCTGGACCTTACCCTTGCACTGCATGACTTGAAACATGTACAAGCCGCCCACGTCGTTTCCGTCAACAACGAATGCAAGGAACTTCTCCTTGTATTAGAGCGCGGAAAGGAATTAGTACCTGAAGAAATCCCTATCCACTGCATCAACCTCACTGCATCGCAGAAGGTTCAAAAGCTCCTGTTCACCCGCCAACAGGAGAAAGAACATACATGCCCGTATACTCCCACATTGAAAACATACTTGTACGAACCCAATGCATCCATCCTAAAAGCCGGAGCCTTCCGCAGCGTTTCATCTATATATAATGTAGAGAAACTGCACCCCAACAGTCATCTTTATACTTCCGACGAGTATATACCGGACTTTCCCGGACGCAAGTTCCGCATTACCGATAGCAGCAGTCTCAACAAGAAAGAACTTAAAAAGCTGATAGGAACGGAAAAGAAGGCCAACCTCACAGTACGTAATTTTCCTGCCAGCGTAGCCGAGTTGCGAAAACGCCTGAAGCTGGCAGAAGGTGGAGACATGTACCTGTTTGCAACGACTCTTGCCGATGAGAAAAAGCTGTTGATTGCCTGTAAACAGCCTTAATATACAGTTAAAGCAAATAAAAGTAAAGTACATTCCAATCTTATAATCTGTCATTCAGTACATACAAGATAAATTATATCGTCCCCTGATGCATCATTTGCAATTGGTTTGTAATATTATCGTTACCGTTTCTTCAAAATTCCGTAAGACAGACGTAATCCCATACCTATACTTTTGCCGCAGATTATTAACAGATAATAACAGGTATGAAACAAATTGTAAGAGCATTCTTATTCCTTCTACTATTCGCAGCGGCCAGCAACACGACAATGGCCGACGAAAAAGCAAATATCGTTAAACAAGGTACGGTACGCGGCCGTATTATCGACGTAACCAAGCAAACTCTCCCGGGTGCTTCAATCTACATCGAGAAACTACACACAGGCGTGACGAGCGACGTCAACGGCTTCTACACTTTCCCCAACCTCGACCCGGGAACCTATACAGTGAAGGTGAGCTATGTAGGCTACTCACCCGTAGAACTGAAAATTACAATTCCCGCCGGACGCACTTTAGAGAAAGATGTGGTACTGAACGAAGGAGTCGAACTTCAGGAAGTAGTTGTAGGCGGCGCATTTCAGGGACAGCGCCGCGCCATCAACGCCCAAAAGAGCAACTTGGGAATTACCAATGTAGTATCTGCCGACCAGGTAGGCAAATTCCCCGACTCCAACATCGGCGATGCCTTAAAGCGTATCTCCGGTATCAACGTGCAGTACGACCAGGGAGAAGCCCGCTTCGGACAAGTACGCGGAACAAGCGCCGACCTGAGCTCCGTAACTGTCAACGGCAACCGTGTACCCTCTGCCGAAGGTGATACCCGTAACGTACAGCTCGACCTGATTCCGGCCGACATGATTCAGACTATCGAAGTAAACAAGGTAGTAACCCCGGATATGGACGCCGATGCCATTGGCGGCTCTATCAATCTGGTAACGAAGAACTCACCCTATAAGCGCAGCATTGCTGCCACCGCAGGAACAGGCTACAACTGGATTAGCGAAAAAGCCCAGCTGAACCTGGGATTTACCTACGGCGACCGTTTCTTCAATAATAAATTAGGGCTGATGGTATCTGCCTCCTATCAAAATGCCCCCTCCGGTTCTTACGACACCGAGTTTACCTGGGAGCAGGATAAAGACGGCAAAGCATACGTCAACGACTACCAAATGCGCCAGTATTACGTAACCCGCGAACGTCAAAGCTACTCCGCCGCTTTGGACTGGGACATCAGTACCAACCACAAACTCACTTTCAAAGGTATCTTCAATAACCGCAACGACTGGGAAAACCGTTACCGCACTAACCTGAAAGACCTTGAACCGGACGGCAGCGCCACCGTACGCATACAAACCAAAGCCGGAACGCCCGACAACCGTAATGCCCGTCTGGAACGCCAGCGCACGATGGATTTTTCACTTGGCGGTGAACATCTCTTCGGACTTCTTTCCATGGACTGGCATGCAAGTTATGCCAAAGCCAGCGAAGAGCGTCCCAACGAGCGCTACATCGACTTCCAACTCAAGAAACAGAAATTCGATATAGACCTGAGCAACGAACGCCAGCCTTTCGCATCTCCCAAAGACGGTTCTACAATGACCTTGAATGACGAATTCAGCCTGAAAGAACTGACCGAGCAACAGGAAGACATCAAAGAGCAGGACTTGAAATTCTCCGCCAACTTCAAACTCCCGTTCAAGAATGGCAACAAACTGAAATTCGGCGCAAAGGTAGTTCGTAAAACCAAAGATAAAACTGTGGACTTCTACGAATATTCTCCGCTGGACGAAGATGCTTTTATGGAAAACAGCCTTAAAAATACTGTTGACCAATCCAACAAGCACTTTATGCCCAACAGCAAATACCAGACAGGAATCTATGCCAGCAAGGAATACACCGGAGCATTAGACCTTAACAACCCTGCATTGTTCGAGAAAGAACAAGTACAGGAAGAACTGGCAGGTAACTTTGAGGCACGCGAAACGGTCAGCTCCGGCTATGTCCGCTTTGACTCAAAAATCACAGACCGCATAGAGCTGATGTCCGGCTTGCGTATCGAGAACACCAATCTGGCTTATACCGGACGTACATACGATGCAGACGAAGACATCACCGGCAAGACCGAACGTCAGCGCAACAGCTACATTAATTTCCTGCCTTCGCTGCTGGTAAAGTGGAATGTAAACGATGACTTCAAGGTACGCGGTTCATTTACCCAAACACTGTCACGTCCCAAGTACTCGGCTCTTGTACCGAGCGTAAACATCAAGCGCTCCGACAATGAAATCACTATCGGTAATCCGGAATTGAAACCGACCACATCCTACAACTTCGACTTGAGCGCCGACTATTATTTCCGCAGCATCGGTCTGGTCAGTGCCGGTATCTTCTACAAGAAAATCGATGATTTCATCGTAGACCAAGTCAGCACCAACTACGAATATCAGGGCAATGTATATACTCGATTCACACAGCCCAAGAATGCGGGCAACGCCAACCTGCTCGGAGTAGAACTCTCTTACCAACGCGACTTCGGATTCATCGCCCCTGCCTTGAAGTGCATCGGCTTTTACGGAACTTACACTTATACGCACTCCCGCGTAGAAGACTTCAACTTCGAAGGGCGCGAAAACGAAGAAGGCCTCAGTATGCCGGGTTCACCGGCACACACCGCCAATGCTTCGCTCTATTTCGAGAAAGCCGGACTGAACATCCGCATAAGCTATAATTTCGCTTCCGACTTTATCGATGAAATGGGTGAAAGCACTTTCTACGACCGTTACTACGACAAAGTGAACTACATGGACGCCAATGCAAGCTATACGTTCGGAAAGAAAATAAAGACTACATTCTATGCCGAAGCCAATAACCTGCTGAACCAGCCTCTCCGCTACTACCAGGGAACGAAAGACCGTACCATGCAAGCCGAATACTACGGTGTAAAGGTGAATGCCGGAGTGAAGATTAATTTTTAAACACATCACCACAGAGAGACAGAGCATTTTCTTTTGTAACACACCAAATGAAAAAACAATGCAACCGTATACCCTCTGCAGTGAATAAATAACATCCAAACAATGAAGAAAATATTCTTTTTACTATTCGTCGCCCTGCTGGGCAACTGGGCAAGTGCCCAAATTACCGATTATTCCGTATTCGACAAAAAGTTCAACTTCTATGTAGCCAATGACCTGGGACGCAACGGCTATTATGACCAGAAGCCCATTGCCGAACTGATGGGAGTAATGGCGGAAAACGGCACAGATCCGGAGTTTGTACTCGCTGCGGGTGATGTGCACCACTTTGAAGGCGTACGTTCCGTCAACGACCCGTTGTGGATGACTAATTACGAACTGATTTACAGCCATCCCGAACTGATGATAGACTGGTTTCCTTTGCTGGGTAATCATGAATACCGCGGCAACACGCAAGCCGTACTGGATTATTCGAATATCAGCCGCCGCTGGACAATGCCCGCACGTTACTATACCAAAGTTTTTGAAGACAAAGGCATGACTATCCGGGTAGTTTGGGTAGATACTGCTCCGATGATAGACAAATACCGTAATGAGAAAGAGACTTATCCCGATGCTTGCCAACAAGATTACAAACAACAACTCGCATGGATTGATTCTGTCCTGACCGCCGCTAAAGAAGACTGGGTAATCGTGGCCGGACACCACCCCATTTATGCCGAAACACCGAAAGACGGAAGCGAACGCCGGGATATGCAGTCGCGGCTCGACCCTATACTCCGCAGGCACAACGTAGACATGTATATCTGCGGACATATCCATAACTTCCAGCATGTGCGCGTACCGGGCAGTAATATAGATTATATCACCAACACCTCAGGTTCGCTCAGCCGCAAAGTCAACCCTATTGAAGGTACCGTTTTTTGCAGTCCCGAACCGGGCTTTTCCATAGTATCTGCCGATAAAAAAACACTGGAACTGCGCATGATTGACAAACAAGGCAATGTACTGCACACTGTTACACGCAGCAAATAACCCGTTTTTTAAGTCAATAGGAAAATCCTGATTATACGAAGTTGTATCGGAAAGAACCAAACCATCATTCCGATACGACTTCTTTCAATTATTTCTTTTTCCGTAGCACCATCCTTCGGAGCCGTACTTACATTTACGTCACGCGTAACCATATAATGTGGAGATATAATTTCCGCCCCGGTTTCGGAACAATTCTCCGCATTTACAAGCGCAAACGGACTTCCTCTTGGCTCGTTTAATCAGAATTTTGCATTATCTTTGCGCGCAAAATAATATACTTCATGAACATTCTATTACTTATAGGAGGACTTCTCCTCATCCTGTTAGGTGCAAACGGACTGACAGACGGAGCAGCATCCGTTGCCAAACGCTTCCGCATACCCAATATCGTTATCGGACTGACAATCGTTGCTTTCGGAACATCAGCTCCGGAGTTGACGGTCAGCGTATCTTCCGCCCTGAAAGGAAGCGCCGATATTGCCATCGGCAACGTGGTGGGCAGCAATATCTTCAACACACTGATGATTGTGGGCTGCACCGCACTGTTCGCCCCAATTGCCGTAACCCGGAACACATTACAAAAGGAAATACCTCTGTGCATCCTGTCTTCCATTGCTTTACTGGTTTGTGCCAACGACATATTCCTGAACGGAGACAAGGCTAATACTCTCAGTATCACAGACGGCTTGCTTTTGCTCTGCTTCTTCGCTATCTTCCTGAGTTATACTTTTGCCATCGCCTCACACAGTCCCGAAGAAACAGCCGGCAGTGAGGAAACTATCAGGCAACTGCCACTTTGGAAGTCTGTCCTCTACATTCTGGGCGGGCTTGGAGCACTTATTGCCGGCGGCAGTTTCTTTGTTGACGGTGCAAGCGGCATTGCACGCAGCCTGGGAGTAAGCGAATCTGTTATCGGACTGACGCTGGTGGCAGGCGGAACATCCCTGCCCGAACTTGCCACATCCATTGTAGCCGCCTTGAAGAAAAATCCGGAAATAGCCATTGGCAACGTAGTAGGCAGCAATCTGTTCAACGTGTTCTTTGTACTGGGATGCAGTGCATCCATCACTCCGTTACACCTGACCGGAATCACTAATCTGGACTTGTGGGTACTGGCAGGTTCCGGAATCCTGCTTTGGTTCTTCGGGCTGTTCTTTGCCAAGCGTACCATCACCCGCATTGAGGGAAGCATCATGGTGCTTTGCTACGTTGCATATACGACATTCCTCATTTATAACCTGTAAGACACCCGTTTTTAAAGATTTTCATGTATCTTTGCCGGCTCATAACAACATACAACTATGGCAATTACAATTAAAAAGGTCTCTACGAAAAAGGAATTGAAGCAGTTTATCCGCTTCAACTACAAACTATACAAAAACAATCCGTATTCGGTACCCGATCTCTACGATGATATGCTCAATACCTTCAACAAGAAGAAAAATGCCGCTTTCGAATTTTGCGAAGCCGATTATTTTCTTGCTTACAAGGATGATAAAATCGTAGGACGCGTAGCCGCCATCATCAACCATAAAGCCAACCAAACCTGGAACAAGAAAGAGGTGCGCTTCGGCTGGATTGACTTTATCGACGACCCCGAAGTATCGGAGGCCCTTATACATACCGTTGAAGAATGGGGCAAGGAACGGGGCATGACCCATATACAAGGCCCGTTAGGCTTCACCGATTTCGATGCGGAAGGTATGCTTATCGAAGGCTACGACCAGCTTAGCACAATGGCAACCACCTATAACTACCCTTACTACCCGCAACACATGGAACGCATGGGCTTTGAGAAAGATGCCGACTGGGTAGAATACAAGATTTATATCCCGGATGCCATACCCGACAAGCATAAGCGTATTTCGGACCTAATCCAACGTAAATACAATCTCAAAATCAAGAAATATTCATCTGCCAAGAAGATTGCCCGCGACTACGGACAAGCCATTTTCGAGCTGATGAACGAAGCATACAGCCCGTTGTACGGTTACTCTGCCCTGTCACAGCGCCAGATTAACCAATACGTAAAGATGTATCTGCCCATTCTGGACCTGCGCATGGTGACGCTGGTTACAGATGCCGAAGACAAACTGGTAGCCGTAGGCATCTCCATGCCTTCCTTGTCAGAGGCTTTGCAAAAATCTCATGGCCGTTTGCTGCCTTTCGGTTGGTATCACCTGCTGAAAGCCTTGTTTATGAAACGCCGTGCCAAGATGCTGGATCTGTTACTGGTAGCCGTGAAACCCGAATATCAGAACAAGGGCGTAAACGCCTTGCTATTCTCCGACCTAATCCCCGTTTATCAGAAACTGGGGTTTGTCTTTGCGGAAAGCAACCCCGAATTGGAACAAAACGGCAAGGTACAGGCACAATGGGAATATTTCAAGACCGAACAGCATAAGCGTAGAAGAGCATTTACCAAGGCAATCTAAAAACACGTAGTTCATCAGCATACAAAAGACCCGCATTTTGCCGGCACACATCACCTTACCTCCCTTTCCGTCTAAGAGTTTGCAATTGTGCCGGCAAATATAATGGTCTTACACACCATTTCCCCATTGATAAACATCCGTTTTCCCCATTATAAATATACCAATCTATCAAGGATAACTTGCTTTTGCCTATACCTTTTCTTCGTTTTCCAACTGCGGGATGTCCGGTTTGCATATGCGGGATGAAGAGCCCGCAATTGGCAACCGTGGAGCCCGCAGTTGGAAAACGAGGTTTTTCCTATAGCCTAACAACCTTTTCAACCATACTTTTTCCTATTAAATACCCAGTAAACTGAAAAAAGTTTCAGGGCATATATTTGTTTACATAGGGTGTTTTATATTGATTTTCTTATTAACTTTGCGAAATATCAGTGCTTACAATACAAGATGTTTTCTATGGAAGATAATAATATGATGTTGCCGTTGGAAGGTTCTGCCGGTTATGAGGAAAAGACAACCGGTACAAATACCGGCAGCAGTGAGGTTGAATACAATGAAGATAACATTCGCCATTTGGACGACATGGAGCATATCCGTGTCCGTTCGGGCATGTACATAGGCCGTCTTGGCGACGGTTCGCAAAATGATGACGGTATCTATGTATTGCTGAAAGAGGTAATGGACAACAGTATCGATGAATTCAAGATGGGTGCCGGCAAACGAATCGAAGTCAACATAGAAGAAAATCTCCGCGTAAGCGTACGCGACTACGGACGAGGCATTCCGCAAGGAAAGCTGGTAGAGGCAGTCAGCAAACTGAATACCGGCGGTAAATACGACAGCAAGGCATTCAAAAAGAGCGTTGGTCTGAACGGTGTCGGCATCAAGGCAGTCAATGCACTCAGCAGCCGTTTCGAGGTACGCAGTTACCGCGACGGCAAAGTACGCACGGCTATTTTCGAGAAAGGCGTACTGCAAAGCGACCTGACAGAGGACAGTACGGAAGAAAACGGTACGTATATCTTCTTTGAACCCGATAACACCCTCTTTACCAATTACTCCTTCCAGAACCAGTTTGTAGAGACACTGCTACGCAACTATACTTATCTCAATACGGGGCTGACTTTCATCTACAACGGGCAACGGATTATCTCCCGCCACGGTCTGGAAGACCTTCTGAAAGACAACATGACCAGCGAGGGGCTTTATGACATCGTCCACCTGAAAGGGGAAGACATCGAAATAGCCTTTACGCATACCAACCAGTATGGAGAGGAATATTATTCTTTCGTAAACGGACAGCACACCACACAGGGCGGTACGCACCAGACTGCCTTAAAGGAACATATAGCCCGCACCATCAAGGAGTTCTATAACAAGAACCAGGATTATGCCGACATCCGCAACGGACTGGTAGCCGCCATTGCCATTGATGTGGAAGAACCGATGTTCGAAAGTCAGACCAAGACCAAGTTAGGCTCTAACAATATGTGGCCCGAAGGCCCTACCGTAAACAAATATGTAGGCGACTTCATCAAGACGGAAGTGGACAACTACCTGCACAAGAATCCGTTAGTGTCCGAAGTCATGCTGCAAAAGATACAGGACTCCGAGAAAGAGCGCAAGGCTATTG